>ERZ773045.245-NODE-245-length-29191-cov-29.652114_pt1 | contig 29191 bp, 22 predicted proteins | sample MGYA00580635_ERZ773045 | MGnify/ENA primary metagenome ERZ773045 (study PRJEB29015, sample SAMEA2738115) | human oral metagenome | biome: human oral; feature: human-associated habitat; material: saliva | place: China | collected 2261 ...
CATTTCCTCCGCCGTCAGCGCCGAACTCGACCCGCAGTTCAGCGCCTACGACGTGCTGCGCGTCGCCTTCCCGGCGGGCACCCTCTCCGGCGCGCCCAAGCCTCGCGCGATGCAGCTCATCGACGAATACGAACCCACCCGCCGCGGCGTCTACGGCGGCGTGTGCGGCTACTTCGACTTCGCCGGCAACATGGACATGGCCATCGCCATCCGCACCGCCGTGCTCAAGGAAGGCACCGCCTACGTTCAGGCCGGTGCGGGCCTCGTGATGGACTCCAACCCCGATTCCGAAGCCCTCGAAACCGTCAACAAGTCCGCCGCTCCGTTGCGCGCCGTGCTGACCGCATCCGGCCTGACACCCCTCGACGCGGACACGGCCGTCAACGCCGCCCAGTAACCCAAGGAGACACCATGAGCACCGTTCTCGACGACATCATCGTTGGCGTCCGCGAAGACCTCGCCGCCCGCGTACAGCAGGTTCCCCTCGAGGAAATGAAGAAGCGCGCCCGCGCAGCCGCACCTGCCCGCGACGTGATTGCCGCTCTCCGCGGTGAGGTACCCGGCGGCGGCAACGGCTCGACCGTGCGCATCATCTCCGAAGTGAAGCGCTCCTCGCCCTCCAAAGGTGCGCTCGGTGAGATTCCGGACCCCGCCGCGCTCGCCGCACACTACGAGGCTGGTGGCGCCGCAGCAATCTCCGTGCTCACCGAACAGCGCCGCTTCAACGGCTCCCTCGCAGACCTTGACGTTGTGCGCGCCGCCGTGAACATCCCCGTGCTGCGTAAGGACTTCACCGTCGACGAGTACCAGATTTGGGAGGCCCGCGCGCACGGCGCCGACCTGGTGCTGCTCATCGTCGCGGCCCTCGACGAGAAAACCCTGCGCGAGTTCCTGGAACTCACCGAGTCGCTCGGCATGAACGCCCTGGTCGAGACCCACACCCCCGAAGAAATCGAGGTCGCCCAGCGCATCGGCGCCAAGATTGTGGGCATCAACGTGCGCAACCTCAAGACCCTTGAGGTCAACAACGAGCACTACGCATCCCTCGCCGCGCACCTGCCCGACTCGGTGATTAAGGTCGCCGAGTCCGGTGTCGCCGGCATCGAGGATGTACGCGCCTACGCCGGTGCCGGTGCGGATGCGATCCTCATCGGTGAAGCGCTGGTTCGCTCCGGCGACCCCGAAGGTACCGTGCGCGAATTCTCCAAGGTGCCGGTGACCCGATAGGGGTCGCTAAGAGATGGCGTACCGGACGCCGCTTGCGAGGGTTTAGGCTCTGTGGGTTAGGGTTTGAGAGGTTGTACCGGTTCATGCTTGCGGGGGAGTGAGGCTTTCGTGGGTTAGTCGTTTGAGAGGTTGTACCGGACAACGCTTGCGGGGGAGTGCCCCCTCTGCGGCGCTGGGGCGCCTTGAGGACGGAGCCCCCGCTTCGCGTGTCCGGTACGCCCTCTAGGTCGCCTATCCCTCGGGTTGGTTGAGATAGGGGGTTGGTCTGTGGTTGGGATTTAGAAGTAACGCGCCAATCCCTTGAGGTAGGGAATATAGGTGGCTTGGTACGGGGTTTCGTTCTCGGGTCAGCTTGCCTTGAGCTGGGGATATATAGGTGGCTTGGTCTGGGGTCGGGTGTTGCTGTCAGCCCACCTCTCATACACATAAAGCCGGTGCCCGGTTCCTGTCACATCACAGGAACCGGGCACCGGCTTTTCACATGTTATAGAGTGCTTAGCGGCCCGTGTAGTCAGCGTCCGCAATATCCTTCGGCCAACGCGCCTTCTGGAACGGAGCCCACGTGAAGGCCGCCGCCACCAGCAGCAAGCCGCTCAACACAAACGCCGGGACGAAGCCCCACGCATCCGCAATCATGCCGGCCACCAGCGGGCCCAGAATCATGCCGAAATCGCTGCACATCTGGTACACCGCCAACACCTGACCGCCACTGCGGCGGGTGCCAATCACATCAGAAACCGCGGCCTGAATCGACGGGCCCATAAACGCCGCACCAATACCCAGGCACGCCGTCAACGAGACAAACACCCAGGCCACAGGCGCGAAGCCCATGAAAGTCACCGCAGAGCCCGAAAGCAGCAGACCAGAGAACGCCATGACGCGGCGGCCAAAGCGATCCGAGAAACGACCCGAGAACGTCTGCGTCAGCGCGTTACCCAGCGAGTTCGTCGCCATCGCCAACGAGGCCAGCAGAGTACCCGCCACGGCGTTCGACATGTCGCCGCCGGTCGCCAAATATGCCGCGGCCAGCGGAATAATCGAGGACTGCACGCCGAACACCGACCAGCCAATCGCCCAATTCGAAATCAGAGCGGAGCGGTAATTCGTGAACTTCAACGCGTCACGAACTGTCATCGCCGGCAGGTTGCTCCTACCCGAAGAATTCTCGGGCGAAGTGGGTTGAGCGGTCTTACCGGAGGCGTCAGCCTGTGCCTCGGCGGGGGAGTTAGCCTCGGAGCGCTCGGCGCTGTCAGAAGTGGGGGAGGGAGCCTCCGACGGCAGAGTCCCGGTGCCCTTACCCTCAGCCAGCCGCGCCGCCTCGGCAATCGCGTCACGCTCGGCCTCCAGGGTCGCCTGCGACGGCATCAAGAACCACACAATCAGGCCCGCCACCAGCAACGAAAAACCGTACACGATAAACGGTGCGCGCAGACCAAACGGAGCCAGGGCGCTCGCAATGACCGGGCCCAGCAGGTTGCCCAGCAGGAAGGCCGTCGCGTAATAACCGGAAATGCGGCCGCGCATATGGGGAGGGGAGAGGCGCACCAGCAGGCCCATCGCGGAGACCGTGAACATGACCGAGCCAATGCCGGCTACCGCGCGGGCAGCCAATAGCACCCAGTAATCCCAGGCGAACGCAATCATAAACGAGGTCACGGACACAATCAGCATGCCGATCGTGTACACCGGGCGCTCACCGAAACGGGTAATAATCTTGCCCGCCGTCGGCGCAAACAGCAGACGCGTAATCGCCAGTGCAGACACCACCATCGTCGCCATAGTGACCGTTGCGTTAAAATTCTGCGCGTAATTCGGCAACACTGGCGCGACCAGGCCGAAACCCACCGCAATCATGAACGAGGCAACGATCAGAACCTTCAGACCGGTCGGCACGCGGTTCGGGTTAATCGTGCGAGGGTCAAAAACGGGCGGTGTTGTGGCAGGTTTCCTCATGCGCATCCTCGTGTGTGTGGGCTGATGCAGCCGCGGGGCCCCACCCCTAAACACCGGCTGCGCTCAGCTAGAAAACTTCAATAGTGTCCAGTCTACTCCGCCGACAGCCGGGCATGCGCGTCACCTCGACCAGCCAAACCTCCCAAACCGGTAAGCTAGTAGTGTGAACGAAACGATGATGATAATTTGCGCAATCGTGCTGGGTGTACTGGTTATCGCCGGTATACTTTTCGCCGTTCTGCGCCGACCCAAGAAGACCGCGAACCTGCAGTCTTTGCGTCAGGAGGCGGCCGCCGCCTCCGGAGAGTCGGCACCGGAGGCTGATAGCTCGGCACCTCGCTCCATTGAAATTGAGATGCCCGACCCCTCCGCGGGTCGCCTGGTTCGTCTGCGTGCCCGCCTGGCCCGTTCGAACAATATGCTCGGTCAGGGCCTGCTTTCCCTGCTGTCTCGCGACCGCATCGACCAGGATGTGTGGGACGAGGTTGAGGAGACCCTGCTGCTGGCTGACCTGGGTTCCGAGCCGACCACCCGCCTGGTTGAGGCCCTGCAGAAGCGCGTGCGCGTTGAGGGTACGAATAACCCCGCCGCCGTGAAGAAGATGCTTCGCGAGGAGCTCGTGAAGATTGTCGGCCCCGACATGGACCGCGAGCTGAAGACCTCCGGTAGCGAAGGCAACCCCGGCGTGGTACTGGTCGTTGGCGTGAACGGCGTGGGTAAGACCACGACCGTCGGTAAGATTGCCCGCGTGATGGTTGCGGACGGTCAGTCCCTGATTCTGGGCGCCGCCGATACCTTCCGCGCGGCCGCTTCGGAGCAGCTGACCACCTGGGGTGACCGCGTGGGCGTGAAGACGGTGCGTTCCGAGAAGGAGGGCGCCGACCCCGCTTCGGTCGCCTTTGATGCGGTTAAGACCGGCAAGGAGGAAGGCGTCGACACCGTGCTGGTGGATACCGCGGGCCGCCTGCAGAACAAGGCCGGCCTGATGGATCAGCTCGGTAAGATCAAGCGTGTGATTGAGAAGGAAGCCCCCGTGACCGAGGTGCTCCTGGTTATCGACGCGACGACCGGCCAGAACGGCATGATTCAGGCGAAGGTCTTTGGCGAGATCGTGGACGTGACCGGTATTGTGCTGACCAAGCTGGACGGCACCGCGAAGGGCGGTATCGTCGTGGCCATTCAGGAGGAGCTGGGTGTTCCCGTCAAGCTCATCGGCCTGGGTGAGGGCCCGGACGATCTGGCGCCGTTCGACCCGGAAGCTTTCGTGGACGCGCTGCTGGATTAACCTCCTCCCTCTTACGCCGAGAAGCCACATGTGTTCCGAACACATGTGGCTTTTCGCGGTTAATACAGGGGTAATGACGACGAGCAGCACACGATGCGAGGCTCTGGGATATTCTGAAATCAGAAGATGCTCCGGCCCCGAGCATCGCACACCATACAACCCAATTCATCCCATAATTCAGCGAAGGAACCACCATGGCAGCCACCAACCTCCCCGGCACTCTTCCCGGAACCCTCCCCAGTGCCAACTACCAGCCCGCCTACCGTTCCAACGGCGCCTGCGACGACCTCGCCGAGCTCGTTGCACCGTACAGCCTTTCGCGCGCCCAGCTCGCTGAGGCTACCGGAATCGCCGACGAGGCTACCGTGAACGGCTGGGTTGAGCAGTGCTGCCCCGACCTCGCCGCGGACGCTCCCGCACCCCTCGAACTCATCCTGCGGTATCTGGACGAAACCTATCTGCCCAACCCCGCCAACTGGCCCGGCGACAACCCCTACGACGAGTTCGTCCTCGAGAACATTGCCGCCCGCATGCTCGCCCGCGTTGTTGCTGACACCTTCGGCGCCGACCGTTCGGATAGTTACCGCGAGCTCCTCGCGCTTATCGCGACCCTCGTGCTGATTGCCCGCTACTGGGATGCCCCCGAAGAAACCTTCCTGACCCTGCTCAACGCCGAGCCCACCGCGGAGGCAGGCGAATACCTGCAGGAGGCTATCGCGAACGCCCCCGAGTCCCTGTACCCGCTCCTGACCGAGCTTCTGCTACCCGCCCTGCGCGAGGCGCGCGGCACCTTCACAGCCGACGAGGCACGCCTGCTGACCGGCTATGCGCTCGCATCCGGATACTACGCGGGTGAACACCCCTACGAGACTCTGAGCGGCATCCACGTTGCGTTTGCCGCGGATGACCACACCCTGCCAGATGCCGACCTGATTCGCCGCGTTGAAGATGTCCTCAAGGCTAACTTTTCCGCCGCCCGAGTAGGAACTGATGCTAGCGCTACGGAGGCTAACCCGGAGCCGCGCAACTTCGTCCTGCCCGGCAACCAGGACGGCTACGAAACCGCCGCGCACCTGGTCGCCGTCCTGCCCCAGGCGCACGACGTTATCGCCTTCAGCACCCGGTCCGGCGAAGGAACCGGCGCACTCGCCGATGACCGCCGTGCCGCCTTCACCCTGTACCTGTGCTACCTGATGCTCGGTGATGATGAGTCTTCGGAGGAGCGCGCCGCGGAGCTCTACCGAGCCAGTCGCGGGGAGTAGAGCTAGGTTTTTGCGTCCTTAGATATTCTGGCCCAGCAGATACCCTGCCTGGTGCCCCTACCAGCCACCTGTCGCGGCCGCTAACGCCTAACGTCTAGCCGGCAGACGCTAAGAAGCCACATGTGTTTCGAACACATGTGGCTTCTTGCGATTATCTGTGGTGGGTGTGGCGTTGTTTGATTATTCTCAATGCCGAGGCTTTACACGGCGACGGGTTCTTCGGTGCGTACCGCATGGTAGGTGGCATCGCTGACCGTCACACCGTACTGGCGCGAAGCGAGCTTAAGGATTTCCTCCACCGTGTAAATACGGAACACGCCGCCGTCGGTGGTCTGCGCGTACTCGCGCAGCAGCTGGCGGTTGGCGAGCTGACGAATCGGTTTGCCGCTGGCAGCCGCGGCGCGCACCTCAGCGCTATTGCGCAGCCACAGGTCGCGCACCCCGGCGGTCACGAAAACGCAGTCGGTACCCTTCACCCGGGTTGAAGCCTCGGCGAGGCACTGGGTCCACAGCGCAAAATCGGCGTCAAAATTGGCGCTGGGCAGAAGCGGGTGGCCCTGTTCCACGGCCTCTGCGAGCTGCTGATTGTAGCGTTCCGGGCTGGGGGCCGCGCCCACGCGTCCGGTGAAGAGGCGGTTCAGTCGCGGCAGAATCGTGTCATCTTCGCGGCGGGCCACGTTGATGGAACCGGTGTCGGTGGTGGGCTCGAGAATCCTCATAATCTGGGCGATGGAGTGGTCCAGCTGGTGGGTGACGGAGCGCAGGGCACTCCAGGGTGAGCCCTTCTCTTCGGGGAGAGTTTCTTTGAAGGAGGCGAGGGCCGAGCGAACGCGATCGGCGGCCGCCGGTACGGGGGAGGCGCCGTCGAGGGCCGCCCAGAATTCCTTGAGTGCCTGGTGGGGGAGGAAAGCGTGGCCGCGTAGCTGCGAGAAAGCACGGATGATTTCGTCGCTGGTGCGTGTGGGGTATTGGTAGAGGCTGGCCAACGCGGTGGAGTCAAAGATGACGAGGATTCCGGGGTGAATCGATGATAGGGTGGCGCGATCGAGTTCCTTGTACTCAACGAAGTCGGAGTACAGGGTTCGCGTTTGTCGGGTGATTGACATGTGTCCCCTCCGGGTATGCGGGTATGGTCGGTCAAATGCGAGTGCCGGAGAAGTCGAGGAGAATAATCCATTCCAGTTTATCGACCTCCGGGTGCAGGTGAGGGACTTTCTGGACAAATATTTGGTTTATTACTTGCGTACCTGTCGCAGACGGGTGTTATCGCAGGTCAGGGCCTTCTGGGGAAGACTGCGAACACCTGTGAGATGGGCCGCGTGGGGTGCATTTGAGCAGGTGTGCAGGCCTGTCACTGTCGCAGGTTTCGGCCTCGCTCTTCTGGCCATCGGAGGGAATATCACAGACCGTCCCATGAGGGTCTATTGGAAGTATAAAACAAAATATGCAATTCGGTGCAAAATGTGGACGTTGTGTTACACCTTTACAGGTCACGCCCACAGGACACACGGCAGAACCCGGGTGGTAGTAGATGAACTTTTGTCTACTCCTGTAGACTTGAGGTGATTGAAATTTAATAAAGGAGATAGAGTAATGTCAGAGCTGACCACTCAGAACCAGGCGGAGGAGCAGGCTCCGGCTCGCACCGTTGTCGTGGCGGAAGATGAGGCACTGATTCGCCTCGATATTGTCGAAATTCTGAAGGACCAGGGTTTCGATGTTGTCGCCGAGACCGATAACGGTAAGACCGCCGTCGAGCTCGCACAGAAGCACCGCCCCGACTTGGTTCTTATGGACGTCAAGATGCCGATCATGGACGGCATCACCGCTGCGGAGGAGATCGCGAAGGAACAGATCGCCCCCGTGGTCCTGCTGACTGCCTTCAGCCAGAAGGAACTCGTGGACCGCGCCGTGGACGCGGGCGCTATGGCATACGTCGTCAAGCCCTTCACTCCCAACGACCTGATTCCGGCCATCGAGGTGGCCATGAGCCGCTACGAGCAGATTCGTGCGCTTGAGAAGGAAGTGGGCACCATCCGCGACCAGTTCGAGACCCGCAAGCTGGTGGATCGCGCTAAGTCCCTGCTCATCACCAAGATGAACCTGACCGAGCCGGAGGCATTCCGCTGGATTCAGAAGACCTCCATGGACCGCCGACTGTCCATGCGCGAAGTGTCTGACACCATCATCAAGCAGCTCTCCGCTTAGCGGTTCTCATCTCGCAACTCATCGCAGAGCGATTCGGTGTACGACTTTCGCGATGTGCGAGATAACCAGGTACGAATACGTGTCAGCATCCCTTTGACCGTGCTTTTGCAGACTTCTCAACCGACGAGAAACCCGCTCGAAAGCGCACGCACGACAGGCTAAAGAGACAGGGCAAACATTCGGATTTGCCGGCACACACGCAAGCATCAACAAGCACCCCGCCCCTCACGAAGAAGCTGAGGAGCGGGGTGCTTGCGTAACGTATAGCGGGTTACGTTTGAGAGTCGCGGCGGGCGATTAGCGCAGGTAACGGTTAAGCTCGTCGTCGGAATCCTGCGGGCCGTTGAGCGGACGCGCGGTGGGCGAACCTGCCCAGAGCATGCCAATGGTGCCCAGCATGACGCCGAGCCACCAGAAGGATCCCGGGTTGTTTATCGCGGTCACCAGGCACACCAGCATCACGCCGATGGCGATGGGCAGAATAATGCGCTTGGCGCGCACAATCTTGGGGTAGCGCTTGAAATAGGGGGTGCGCTCGCGGGCCATGGTCGTCCTTTCGTCGGGGTCGTTCCCTCTACCTTAGCTTAGGCCTTGTTAGCTTAGGCCTTGGGGCGGGGAATGAGCATGTTCGTGATGCGCGCGGTGCAGGTGGTGCGGCCGCGTTCATCCACAATGTCGATGGTGTGGATGCACAGCGTACGTCCCAGCTTGACGGCGGTGCAGGTCGCGGTGACCACACCGGATACCGCCGGACGCACGTGGGTTGCGTTGATGTCCACACCCACGGCCACGAGGTCTTCGCCTCCGTGCACGCCGGATGCGAGCGAACCGAGGGTCTCGGCGAGCACCACATTCGCGCCGCCGTGCAGCAGTCCGATGGGCTGGGTGTTGCCGGCAACCGGCATGGTGGCGACGGCGCGTTCGGCGGTCAGCTCCTTGAACTTGATGCCCATGGCGGGGATAAGCTCGCCCATGCCGCGGGGGAAATAGGAGTGCAGGTGCTCGGGAACGCCGGTCTCAATCAGCTGTGCTTTGATCTGCTCGGGGGTGAGTGTGGTGGGTGCCGCCGCCCGGACGGGTGCGTGCTGCGTGTTGTTTTCAGTCATGGTCTCCAGTGTACCCCTCGGCGTTTGATGCTTCGGGCGGGTGGTTTTTCGCGAGCGCCCGCGGGCACGCGTGGGCCCCGCCTCCCGAACGGGGGAGACGGGGCCTAAACGTTATGCAAGCGGGGGATGACTAGGCGGAGATGGCCTCTGCCTTTTCGATGTCCTCGTCGCGGATTTCCTTATCGGGGTTCGCTCCGATTGCCTTGGAAATACGCTCGGTCAGGGCTGCGATGGTCGCGTCACCGGTCACGTTGGTTGCGGTGCCGAAGGAGTCCTGAGCCAGGTACAGGGCAATCATCAGGGCAATCATGGAGGCATCGAAACCAAGCATGGACTGCAACAGACCGATTGCGGTCATCACGCCACCGCCGGGAACGCCGGGGGCTGCCACCATCATCACGCCGAGCACCAGAATCATGGGGATCAGGCTACCGAAGTCGGGGTGCTGACCGGTCATGAACAGCACTGCCACCGAGCAGGAGGTAATGGTAATCATGGAGCCGGAGAGGTGAATGGTCGCGCACAGCGGAATCGCGAAGTCCACCACGCGGGGGGAGATGCCAGCCTTCTTCGCCGAACGCACGGTCACCGGGATGGTCGCAGCCGAAGACTGGGTACCGATTGCGGTGAAGTATGCCGGGAGCATGGTCTTGAGCATCTGGATGGGGTTGCGGCGAGAAATCGCGCCAGCCACCGAGTACTGCAGCGCCAGGGTGACCCAATGCAGAATAATCACCATGACGAACACAAGACCGAAGACGGAGAGGATCTTCGCCACCTGACCGGCGAGGGTCATGTTTGCAAACACGCCTACAATGTGCACCGGCAGCAGGGGGATAATCACGTAGCCGAGCATTTTCTCAACGATGACCTGGAAGTCCTCGAAGAGGTTCAGCATCGCACGGGTCTTCAGTGCGGTAATGCCCAGGCCCAGGATGAAGGAGAGAATCAGTGCGCTCAGCACGCCCATAATCGGGGTCAGCTCGAAGGAAATATAGCCCTTGGAGAGCGCGTTCTCGGGGTTGTCGAAGGAAGCGAGCTGCTGGCCCTGCAGAATGATGGGGTAGAGCAGCAGGGCGCAAATGAGGGCCAGGAAACCGGCCAACACGCTAGAGATGTACGCTAGCGCCACGGTGATGCCGAGCATCTTGCCCGCACCCTGAGCGAGGGAACCGATGCCGGGCACGATGAAGCCGATGATAATCAGCGGAATTGCGAAGCTCAGGAACGCGCTGAACACGGTGGAGAAGGAGACGAAGAGCTGCACCACCAGATCGGTGGGGATGGCCGCGCCGGTGGCGTCGTTAATGCCGCTAATCATTCCGGGGGTGAAGAGACCGATGAGCACGCCCGCGGCAATTGCAATCACAATCCACGCGAGAAGGGGGAGTTTTTTGAGTACCTTCATGGGTTCCTAAATGAGGGTTTGTTGTGTTTAGCGCGGGCGCCCCGCTCGGGCCTGTGAATCCTGCTGGTGAATTCTGGGTAGAGCTCTGCCTATGAATACACGGGGTGTGGGGGTTTCCTACGCTGGAGGCGATAATTAAGGTTATATATTATCCGGAAACTGTATTATTATCCACCTCACATAGTGGCTTGAGGCACAATATTTGTGAGAAAAATTGACCAAACGCGCTTCACGGGCATTTATATATGAGGTAAAACTCTTTCCCAGTGCCCCGTTATTCCGCAATATGGCACGCCGCTGGCACCTCGTGTAGCGGAGGTGACCCGCGCCGAAACCCGCGGGACCGGAATCGATACACTAGAGAGGTGACTACTGCGAATAACACCCTCCTGCTCATTGACGGACACTCCCTGGCCCTGCGCTCCTTCTTCGGCATCTACACCATGGCCGAAAAGACCGGCCAGCACATCTTCGTGCGCAGCGACGGCCAGCACACCGAAGCCGTCCACGCCTTCCTCTCCACCCTGCTGAGCATCATCAAAGACAACCAGCCCAGCCACATCGCCGTAGCCTTCGACCTGCCCGGCGGCACCTTCCGCACCGCCGAATACGGCGAATACAAGGGCGGCCGCAACGCCATCCCCGAAGCATTCGACGGCCAGATCGACCTCATCAAGAAGATGCTCGGCGCGCTGAACATTCCCGCGCTCACCTACGAAAACTACGAGGCCGACGACATCGTCGCGACCCTGACCCGCCGCGGCACCGAAGCCGGCTACAAGATCCTCATCCTCTCGGGCGACCGTGACATCTTCCAGCTCGTCACCGACGAGGTCACTCTGCTCTACCCGGTCACCACCGGCCCCTCCAAGGGTATTCAGCGCATGGACCCCGCCGCCATCGAAAAGAAGACCAAGGTGCCCCCGCACATGTACCCCGACCTGGCCGCCCTCACCGGCGAGCAGGCCGACAACCTGCCTGGCGTGCCCGGCGTGGGCCCCGGCTTCGCCGCCAAGTGGCTCGGCGAGTATGGCTCCCTGCAGGGCGTGCTTGACAACCGCGACAAGATTGGCGGTAAGAAAGGCGAGGCGCTACGCGAGAACGTGGATAACGTGGTGCGCAACCGCCGCCTCAACCAGCTCGTCAACGACCTCGACCTGGACGTCACCCTCGAAGACACCGCCTTCACCCCCGACCTGGACGCGCTGAACGCCTTCTTCGACGAGGTGGAGTTCCGCACCATCCGCAAGCGCGCCGCCGACACCCTCGGCCCCATCGTGCGCGCCGCCGGTTCCGCAGGTGCTACCAGTTCCGCCGCAGAGGCGGGGGAGGAGGGCCCTGCCAAGAAGGTCCCCGCCGGACCGGTCTACGCACCCATCCCCGTCGATGCGCCAAAAGAGGCCACGGATGCGGCCGCCTTCCGCGCCTTCTGCGCCGCCGCGGCCGAAGAGAACTACGGCGAAATCCCCGAAGGCGCACCCATCCCCGTGCCCGAACGCCTCGAAGGTGCTGTGACCCTCTACCCGGTCACGAACCTACCCGTGGCGCGCCCCGCCGTGGGTGACGAACCCGCCGTCAAGGTCACCAAGACCAAGATTCGCGCCGCCGAGGAGAACCCTGAACTGCTCGGCGTGCTCCTGACCAGCAAGAGCGCCAGCCTGTGGGTCGATACCCGCAGCATCGACCCGGAGCTTGATACCGCCCTCGCCGCGTGGCTCTCCGACCCCGCCGCCCGCAAAATCGTCATGGATCTGAAAATTCAGCGTAAGCTTCTTCGCTCCTACGGCTACGAACTGGCCGGCGCCGTCGAGGACCCCGCCCTGTCCTCGTACATGTGCGGCTTCATCCCCACCGCAACCCGCAAGCTCTTCTCCGAACGCATGGAAGACCTCGCCGAAAGATACCTGTGGATCCCCAAGGAGCCCTACGCGCAGCTGGTCTTCCAGCCCGAGACACGCGAAGAACCCTCCCTGTTCAGCCTGCCCGGCGAAACCGAACCGGTCGAGAACCTGCGCTACTTCACTCAGATTAGCCGCATCATCCACGAGCTTGCGCGCCTGCTGCACTACGAGATGGAAGAGCATGGCCAGCTGAAGGTCTACGAAGAGATTGAGCTGCCGCTACTCTACGTGCTTGCCGACATGGAGCAGGCCGGCATCGCCGTCTCCGATGCGCTCCTGACCGAGCTGCACGAAACCTTCTCGGCACGTGCCAATCAGGCGCAGGAATCCGCCCGAGCCATCATCGGTGGGGAGGTCGCCACCGAGGACAGTGAGGAGCCGCTGAACCTCGCCTCCGTCAAGCAGCTGCAGACCGTGCTCTTCGAGACCCTCGGCCTGCCGCACACCCGCAAGATTAAGTCCGGCTACTCGACCGACGCCGAATCCGTCACCGAGCTGCTCTCCAAGATCTCGCCCGAATCCGATGGCGCAGCGTTCCTGGGGGCGCTCATCGCCTACCGCGACAACATCAAGCTCGCCCAGACCGTCGAGGGCCTGCAGAAGGCCGCCACCGAGGACGGACGCGTGCACACCACCTTCCAGCAGGGTGCCGCATCCACCGGCCGACTCTCCTCGACCGCGCCGAACCTGCAGAACATCCCGATTCGCACCGAGGAGGGCCGCCGCATCCGCGGTGCCTTCATCGTGGCTCCCGAGCCCATCGACGGCGTGGAGTACGAGGGTCTGCTCACCGCCGACTACTCGCAGATCGAAATGCGCATCATGGTGCACCTGGCCGCCGACGAGAAGCTCATCGCCGCCTACGAAGCGGGGGAGGACCTGCACCGCTACGTCGGTTCCGAGGTCTTCGGCGTCGCCCCCGAGGACGTCACCCCCGAGCAGCGTTCCAAGGTGAAGGCCATGTCCTACGGCCTGGCGTACGGCCTGTCCCGCTTCGGCCTCGCCAAGCAGCTGAATATCAGCTCCGACGAGGCGGGCGAACTGCGCACCAACTACTTCAAGCGCTTCGGACGCGTGGGACGATTCCTGCGCGGTGTGCTCAAGCAGGCGCACCAGGACGGCTACACCGAAACCATTTTTGGCCGCCGCCGCGTGCTGCCCGACCTGGACTCGCCCAACCGTGTACGCCGAGAAGCCGCCGAGCGTGCCGCCCTCAACGCCCCGATTCAGGGCACCGCCGCGGATATCATCAAGATCGCCATGATCAACATTCACCGCCGCCTGCGCGAGGAGGGCCTGAAGACCCGCATGCTGCTGCAGGTGCACGACGAAATTATCCTCGAAGTCGCCACCGGCGAGCGTGAAGCCGCCGAACGCGTACTCGTCGAGGAGATGAGCGGTGCCGCCAGCCTGCGTGTTCCTCTGGATGTGCAGGTCGGCTGGGGCAAGTCCTGGCAGGAGGCGGGCCACTAGTAGGCTCACTGCCTCTTCGGGGTTTCCACACGGGATGCGCGGCTCTGCTTGGTTCCACTTGGAAAGGCGGTTATCGTCCTCGTTCCTACAGGGGACCCGCCCTCGCTTCGCTTCGGGCACCCTGATGTCACGTTCGGACGATACCGCCTTTCCGTGCTGGGGTACTATGCGGGTGCGGCCGCGTTTTCCGGGTAGTCGCTCTCGGCCCCGCTGCCGGAGCGTGCCGGTGCACCTTCCGGAAGCGACATCAGGGTACCCTCTCGGGTGCTCTCCGAAGCGAAGCAAGGAAGAGCGGAGCGCCCGAGAGGGTGGGTTCCCCTGTAGGAGCGTAGGAAGGTGCGCACCGGCCGCATTCTTAGGTAAGGGGAGAGGAACGAGGACGACACCGCCCCTCGCATGTAGCCCTAACCAGCACTAACCAAGCAGAGAGAGAGGACTAGTTCTCGTGCGCAACCTTCACGGTCACGCCGTTAAAGGTCACGGTGTCGCCGGGGTGCAGCTGCTTGCCGCGTGCCTCTTCAATGTCGCCGTTGACCTTGACCAGGCCGTGCTGAATGACCTCGCGTGCCTGCGCGCCGTCCTCTACGAGGTTGGCGAGCTTGAGGAACTGGCCGAGGCGGATCATGTCGTCGCGAATAAAAATTTCTTCCATGCCCTCTAGTTTATCCCGCCGGGTGCGTCCTGGCTTCCAGAGATTTTGAAGGAGCGGCGAGGAGCGAGAGCATACCTTGGGCGGGTTGGTGATGGTACCCTAGTGTCTTGCATCAAAAAGTGTGCATACCGCGCCGATGAGCGCGAACACCGGGCGCCCTGCTCTGGGTAGCGCCCCCATCAACCCGAACTCACGCACGCCACAGCCGGTGGCGGGGCAGAAGGAGTAACTATGGCTGAAAAGTCCACCCTCGACAACGTTATTGCGCTCGCAAAGCGCCGCGGCTTCGTTTTCCAGGCCGGTGAAATCTACGGCGGTTCCCGCTCCGCATGGGACTACGGCCCCCTCGGCGTGGAACTGAAGGAAAACATCCGCCAGCAGTGGTGGCAGCGTTTCGTCCGCTCCCGCGCGGACATGGTCGGCCTGGACTCCTCCGTCATCCTGCCCCGCGCGGTGTGGGAGGCCTCCGGCCACGTCGCGACCTTCACCGACCCGCTGGTCGAGTGCCTCTCCTGCCACAAGCGCCTGCGCCAGGATCACCTGCTCGAGAACTTCGAGGCGAAGAAGGGCCGCGCAGCCGAGGGCATGGATGAGATTGCTTGCCCGAACTGCGGCACCCGCGGCGAGTGGACTGAGCCCCAGAACTTCTCCGGCCTCATGAAGACCTACCTGGGCCCGGTCGACAACGAGGAGGGCCTGCACTTCCTGCGCCCCGAGACCGCTCAGGGCATTTTCGTGAACTTCAACAACGTGGTCACCGCATCCCGCAAGCGCCCGCCGTTCGGCATCGGCCAGATCGGTAAGTCCTTCCGTAACGAGATCACCCCCGGTAACTTCATTTTCCGTACCCGCGAGTTCGAGCAGATGGAAATCGAGTACTTCGTGCACCCGGACGACGCCGACAAGTACTTCAACGAGTGGGTCGAGGCCTGCTGGAACTGGTTCGTTGACCTGGGCATCAACCCCGACAACATGCGCCGCTTCGACGTTCCCAAGGAGGAGCGCGCACACTACTCGGCCGGCACCATCGACGTTGAGTACCGCTTCGGCTTCCAGGGCTCGGAGTGGGGCGAGCTCATGGGCGTTGCGAACCGCACCGACTACGACCTGGGCGTTCACAACGAGCACTCCAACGCCAAGCTCGAGTACTTCGACCAGGCCACCGGCGAACGCTACGTGCCCTACGTGATTGAGCCGTCCTTCGGTCTGACCCGATCCATGATGGCGTTCCTCGTCGACGCATACGTTGAGGACGAAGCCCCCAACACCAAGGGCGGCGTGGACAAGCGCGTCGTGCTGAAGCTCGACCCGCGCCTGGCACCGGTCAAGGCCGCAGTGCTGCCGCTGTCCAAGAAGGCGGAGCTGTCCGAGCCCGCAACCAAGCTGGCCGAGGAGTTGCGCGGCCTGTGGAACGTGGACTACGACGAGGCGGGCGCTATTGGTCGCCGCTACCGCCGCCAGGACGAGATCGGTACCCCCTTCTGCATCACCGTGGACTTCGACACCCTCGAGGACCAGGCCGTGACCATCCGTGAGCGCGACACCATGAGCCAGGAGCGTGTGGCCCTGGACCAGGTGAAGTCCTACCTGGCAGCACGCCTGGCCGGCTAGTACCGGCCCGCGGCGAGAGTATTCCCGCGAACCGCTGACCATTACGTTGCGGCGGGTAGCCTCTGAGAGCGAAAGAGGCTACCCGCCGCAGTGTATTTAGGCTACCCTGGTTAGACGCGATAGTGCGGGTCGTCACGCCGGACGGGGCGGGCCGCGGCTTGGAACCCGTCGGCGGCTCAGGCACGTACGGGTATAGGTGAAGGAGAGCATACAGACATGGCAGAACGCCTCAGTGAAGAACTTGAGATTCGCCCCTGGCGGGAAGGCGACGATCTCGCCCTGCTGGAAATCTGGCAATCGCCCCGCAACGAGTACGAGGAGCAGCAGCGCGCGCTCTTCGGCCCCGACACGGACGGCCCGTTCAGCCGCACCCTGGTGGTGACCGCATCCGGCGTGCCGATTGCCGCCGGTTCGGTGGTGGCCTCGACCCTGCATCCGACTCGCCTGTGGTCCTACATTGAGGTGGCGGCAGACCACCGCCGCCAGGGCATCGGCACCGCCCTGATGGACGCCCTGCGAGAGGTGGCCGCGGCGCACGGCCAGACCACCGCCCTGCGCGTGAAGCTGGCGCCCTTTAGCGACGGTGAGGAGTTCGCGCAGGCGACCGGCATGAAGCTGATTCAGCGTTCCCGTATGGTGCGTGTGGAGCCGGGTGCGATTCCTCCGGTGTCTTTGCGTGAGGATGCTGACGGTAACGAGACTCAGGCCATTGAGGATTTGGCGACTGGTTCGGTTGAGCTGACTTCTGCGCTGTGGGATTTCTACCGCCGCGCCCACGAGTGGGATGTTCCCGCTGAGGTGGGTATGGGCACGGTGAACCGCTACTTCCTCTCGGATGAGGCACGCGCCTTCGGTGCCGTGGTGCTTCGCGATCATATTCGTGAGGCTGCCGCCGAGGGTAAGAAGGGCCCGATCGTGGCCTTCGCCGTGAGCTACCATCCCTTCGAGACCGACCCGGAGGCGGCGCTGGTGGATGAGAACACCGCAACCGAGCTGCTGCTGGGCTACGACTTTGAGAACGAGGGCGCCGTGGAGGCCATCATGCAGGTGTTGTCCCTGCTGAGTGCTAAGTACCCGGTGACGGTGGAGGTTGACGATGCCATGGAGGCGCTGGTTCAGGTGACCGACGTGCTGCTGCGCGCCGGTACCGCCTCGGTGGAGGGCGACCCGACCTATATTTACGTGACCGAGTAGGTTCTCGGGTAGGTTCCCGAGTATATTCTCGGTACCGAGTCTGCCGGCTGGTTCTTGCCGAGAGGGGCGGGGGAGTGGAATACTCTCCCGCCCCTCTCGCGTGCCTGCGCCTCACCGCCATTGTTAAGTCTGTGCTGCGCCGCCGTACTGTGTTGCTGTACTGTGCCGCCGTACCCCGATAGCTCTGTACCCCGTCAGCTGAGTCTGGTTCCCGATTTGCCCCCGTATGCCACAATATAGGGGTGAATTCTGAAGCACCCCGTCTGACCCTTCCGCCCCTGAAGCTGGGCAAACTGACCGTTGACACCCCCGTGGTCCTCGCCCCCATGGCCGGCGTGACCAATAAGGCTTTCCGCCGCCTCTGCAGCGAATACGGTGGCGGCCTGTACGTGACCGAAATGGTGACCGCGCGCGCCCTGGTGGAGCGTAAGCCCGAGTCCCTGCGCATTATTGAGCATGACCCGGACGAGAAGATTCGTTCCATCCAGATTTACGGCGTTGACGCGGTCAATGTCGGCAAGGCCGTGCGCATGGTTGTAGAAGAGGACCGTGCCGACCACATTGACTTGAACTTTGGCTGCCCGGCGCCCAAGGTGACCCGCCGAGGCGGCGGCGCAGCCCTGCCCTGGAAGACCGACCTGTTCACCGCGATTGTGCAGACGGCGGTCAAAGAGGCGTCCCGCAACGATATTCCGCTGACCATTAAGATGCGCAAGGGCATCGACGACGACCACATCACGTTCCTCGAATCCGCCAAGATTGCGCGCGATGCCGGCGTGGCCGCGATTGCCCTGCACGGCCGCACCGCCGCCCAGCACTATTCGGGTAAGGCCGACTGGGATTCGATTGCGCAGCTGCGTGAGCTGATTCCCGACGTGCCGATTCTGGGCAACGGCGATATTTTCTCCGCCGAGGACGCCGTGCGCATGGTCGAGCAGACCGGAGTGGACGGCGTGGTGATTGGCCGCGGCTGCCAGGGCCGTCCGTGGCTGTTCGGCGACCTGCAGAACGCCTTCGAGGGCTCCCCAGAGCGCGTGCGCCCCACCCTCTCGGAAGTGGCCGACATGATTTACCGCCACGCCGAGCTGCTGGTCGAGACCTTCAGCGACGAGACCCGCGGCCTGCGCGAGATTCGCAAGCACGTGGCCTGGTACTTCAAGGGCTACCCGGTCGGCGGCGAGCTACGCGCCAAGATGGCGCAGGTGCCCGACCTGGCGACCTTCCGCGAGCTGCTGGCCCAGCTCGACCACACCATCGGCTACCCCGGCGCCGCCGTTGAGGGTTCGCGCGGTCGCGCCGGCAGCCCCAAGCAGCCGCACCTGCCCGACGGCTGGCTTGACTCGCGCATCCTGGGCGACGCCGAACGCCTGGGCCTAGTGGAGGCTGAGCTCGATATCTCGGGCGGCTAAACCCCGTCCGAACCATCGCGGCTGAACCCTCAGCCAACCCGCCCCGGGGTCGTCCCCGGGGCTCACGCATCACCACCGTAGAATTGAGTTCATGGCTGGATTAATCCGCAAAGAAGACATCGACGAAGTACGTGCCCGCACCGATATTCGCGAAATCATTGAAGGCTACGTGAGCCTCAAAAGCGCGGGTATCGGCACGTACAAGGGGCTGTGCCCGTTCCACGACGAGCGCACGCCCTCCTTCAACGTGCGCCCGCAGGTGGGTTCGTACCACTGCTTCGGTTGTGGTGAATCCGGTGACGTGTACTCCTTCGTCATGGCCATGGAACACACCGGCTTCGTGGAGACCGTGGAACGTCTGGCCGCCCGCATTGGCTACACCCTGCACTACGAGGGCGGTAACCCCGGCGACCGCTACGAGGCGGGCATGCGTCGCCGCCTGCTCGACGCGCACAAGATTGCTGCCGAGTTCTTCGAACGCAACCTCTACTCGCCAGACGCGCAGGAGGCGCAGCGCTTCCTTGGTGCCCGCGGTTTCGACCCCGCCGCAACCCGCAAGTTCGGTGTCGGCTACGCCCCGCGCGGCTGGGACCACCTGCTCAAGCACCTTCGCTCCCAGGGCTTCACCGATGAGGAGCTGAAGGCGACCGGCATGTTTTCGGAGGGCAACCGCGGCCTGTACGACCGCTTCCGCGGCCGCATTATCTGGCCGATTCGCACCATCGCGGGGGAGACCATCGGCTTCGGCGCCCGCCGCCTCTTCGACGACGACCAGGGCCCCAAGTACCTCAATACCCCCGAGACGCAGCTGTACAAGAAGTCCCAGGTGCTCTACGGCATCGACCTGGCCAAACGCGAGATGACCAAGAAGAAGCAGGTCGTCATCGTGGAGGGTTACACGGACGTGATGGCCGCGCACCTGGCGGGCGTCACCACCGCCGTGGCCACCTGCGGTACCGCGTTCGGTCCCGGCCACATCAAGATGGTGCGCCGCATGATTACCGACGACGGCTCCGGCGGCGAAATCATCTTCACCTTCGACGGCGACGCCGCAGGACAGAAGGCCGCCATGGCCGCGTTCCAGGAGGACCAGCGCTTCGTCGCGCAGACCTTCGTAGCGGTGGCCGAGGACGGCATGGACCCCTGCGACCTGCGCCTGCACAAGGGGGACGCCGCCGTGCGCTCGCTGATTGCTTCGCGTCGCCCGCTCTTCGAGTTCGCCATTGACACGACCCTCGCCAAGTACGATTTGGCAACCCTGGAGGGCCGTGTGCTGGCGATGCGCGCCATCGCCCCGATTATTGCCGGTATCAAGGACCGCGACCTGCGCCCCGCCTATATGCGCAAGGTGTCGGGTCAGCTCGGCCTGGAGCTGGACGAGATTCAGCGCGCCGTGGCGTACGCGCAGAACCACCCCAAAACCCAGCGCAGCTACCGGGAAGAGACCCCCGCGGCGCCCCGCTACGAGCGTCTGCCCGAGCGCGGCCCCGCCGGACCGTACCCCGCGGATGCGCCCTACGACCCCGGCTACGACGCGCCTCCGCCCGAGGAGTACCCGGCTCAGAGCGCCTACGCGGGCTACAACGCCGCCGCGCATCCGCCCGCTCCCGCCGCGAACTACGGCACCCCCTACGCGCAGTCTCAGGGCGCGCAGGCTCAGGGCGGGCAGAACGGCGCGGAACCGGGTGCCGCTCAGGGCGCTCCCGCCGCGGAGGAGTTCCTCACCCCCGACCCTAACGATCCGGTCGCGCGCCTCGAAAAGGCCGCCCTGGAGATTGCCCTGCAGCACCCCGAGCTCATCAGCGTGGAGCAGTGGCGTAACCTCGCCACCGTGCAGTTCCGCTACCGCACCCACCGAGAGGTGGCCGCCGGTATTATTCACGCCGCAACCGTCATGGCGCCCACGCCCGGTATTGAATGGATCAACTGTGTTCGCTCCGGCGCGGTGGAGGGGGTTCACCCCGCCATCGCGGAGCTTGCCGTCTCACCGCTACCGGTCAGCAGCGCTGAGCGTCTGCCCGGCTTCGTGACCGGCGCGCTCAACGCCCTGTTCGAGCAGCAGATTGCCCGCCAGAAGTCCGACCTGATGATGCGCCTGGAGCAGCTGAGCGCCAACCCGGACGATGAGGAGTACGAAGCCGTGCAGCGGCAACTCCTCGAGCTCGAGATGCGCCGCCGTCAGCTCACAGCCCAACGCGCCTAAACTCGTAGCCCAACGCGCCTAAAAACACAGTCCAGTGCGCCTATGACCGCGTGTCATCTTCGCCCCCCCCCCGATGCGGCGCGAGGGGGAGGGGGACGACGGGGCAGAGGCGTAGCTCGGAGGCCCGCAGGGCGCCCTGCGGGCGATTCCGCACCGCCACCACAAAATGTGATGCACTTCATCATATTTCGGCTTGCGGAGCCCCGAGACCCCCGGTATAGTTATTACTCGTTGCAAGGGAAACCGCGCAACGAAAACAAAATATTCCCCCGTAGCTCAATTGGCAGAGCATTCGACTGTTAATCGAAGGGTTACTGGTTCGAGTCCAGTCGGGGGAGCAGATATAGCAAGAACCCCCGGAACTTTGTTCCGGGGGTTCTTGCTATATACGTTCCTCAGACTCGAACCAGTAACCACTCCGCCATACGCAGGCGCTGGGGCGCCTGCTCCAGGCCCTCGGGCTTACGCCCTCGGCGGGATAACGGTTTTTTACTTCCTCGCGCGCTCGGAAAAACCGTCACCCCGCTGTGTCGAGTCCAGTCGAAGAAAGGGAACGGTGAACCATTTTTCGCCCGCCGCTGTCGCCGAACTCAGACTGGTTCCCACCGCCGGTGGATACCAGCCTCCGGCCCTCTTATCGCAGGTTGCGGGCAGTCTGTTTCTCAGCTCGCGGCTGAACCTCACCCCTCAAAAAGTCGAAAATACCCCAAGAGATGGCTGTAACCTCCGTTCAAACGGTCACGAACACTTGGGGCGAGGGGCTAAAATATAGGAGGTGGAGTGCGAATCAGAAGCCTCCAAACACGAGTCACGGAGAGGTGGTCATGACCACTACTACTAATCCCAAGGCACCCAAGGGGTTCTTTGCTGGCATCAGCGGGATTAAGTCCGGCGTCGCGAACATCATCGACGCTGGCAAAACCTTCAAGTCCCTCGGCCCCAGCCAGGTCAAGGACGAGATCCAGATTGCAAAGCACGAGCTGAAGACCAAGGGCATTGCCGTTGGTAAGGGCGCAGCTTTCTTCGGCGTTGCCGCCGTCTTCGGTCTCTTCCTCATCATCGCCCTGGTTGCCGCCGCAATTCTCGGTCTCGGCACCGTCATGCCGTACTGGGCATCGGCACTGATTTTTGCCCTCATCTTCCTGATCGTCGTGGCCATCTGCGCGCTGGTCGGCCTCAAGAAGGTCAAGGCGCAGCTACCCTTCAAGCCCGAATCCGCAATCTTCGGTCTGCTCTTCGACCTCGGCGTGCTCAAGGAAGGCACCGCCATGTCCGCTGAGCGCCTGAAGAAGGAACAGGCAGAGCGTGCCGCTCAGAAGGCTAAGGAAGCCGAAGAGGCTGCAGAACGCGCCCGCAAGGAAGCCGAGGAACGCAAGGCACGCGGCGAGGAAGAGCCCAAGCCGCCGACCTTCGAAGAGCTCAAGCAGCGCACCGCAGAGCGTCGCCAGCACCTGGCAGCCCTGCGCGACGACCTGCAGTCCTACACCGGCGACGTTCAGAACAACACCCAGCAGGCTCTGGACGCTCTCAAGGCAGTGCCCTCCGAGGTTGCCGCAGGTGCAGCAGCAACCGGCCGCGGCCTGGCAGAGAACGTGCGCAAGCCCGAGGTTCTGCAGGCTCGCTGGAAGTCCTTCGCAGCGCTGGGCGCATCCGTCGCGACCGTCCTGCACTTCCTCAACCGCCTGGTCCGCCGCTAAGCGAATTACCGCCCACGCGCGACCATCGGTCGAGTAACACAACGCCCCGACAGGCCCCGCCCGTCGGGGCGTTGTCGTGCCCAGAGAAACCCGCAACCTGCCTCCGCGGGGGCGGTAGTTACCTTTTTGGGGCAATTCCCAGGGGCCAACCCGCCCCGCAGGTCGGATAACGCGGCGAGTCCCCGGTAGAATGGACAAATGTCGTGCACCACAGGATGCCCCCTCCGCGCGCGGCGACCACAGGCAGATACGGCACACAGGAACGGTTCCGGCGTTAGCCGCCACCCACCCCAGTCACCGACACACTACACCCGATGAGGAGCCCCGTCATGGACCAGGCAAAGACGATTCTGATTGGCGCAGAGACCTACCCGCCGGATATTAACGGTGCGGCACAATTCGGGCACCGCCTCGCAAACGCCATGCTCAAGCGAGGCCACTCCGTGCACGTGGTAGCCGCCAGTCCCATCCCCGGCCCCAGCTACCGCACCGAGGTCGAGGGCGGCATCATCGAGCACCGCCTGCGCTCGCACCTGCCCCCGACCCACGAGACCAACCGCATCTGCGTGCCCTGGGAAATCTGGTCCGAGGTCGGCAAGATTCTTGACGAGGTGCGCCCCGACGTCGTGCACGTGCAGTGCCACTACATCATCGGCCGAGCCCTCATCTTCCAGGCGAAGCGCCGCGGTATTCGCGTCATCGCAACCAACCACTTCATGCCCGCCAACCTGGACCCGTTCCTGCCCTTCCCCGCACCCGTCAAGCGTCTGATTGACCGCTGCACCTGGAAGGACATGCGCTTCTGCTTCGCTCGTACCGCCGTGGTCACGACCCCCACCCAGATTGGTGCCGATGCAATGCGCGACCTGGGCCACTTTACCCGCCCCGTCATGCCCGTCTCGAACGGTATCGAAATTAGCGACTACGAGCTGGCCGCGGGCACGGATATCGGCAAGGTCCCCGGCGAGCTGCGCATCGCCTTCGTGGGCCGCCTGGCCGAGGAGAAGAACGTGGACGTTCTCATCGAGGCCTTCTCGAAGCTGCCCGACTCGTACGACCACGTGGTGCTGGATATCTCCGGCGACGGCGAGCTGCGCGAGGCCCTCGAGCAGAAGGCGCACGACTGCGGCGTGGCCGACCGCGTGATTTTCCGCGGTTTCGTGCCCGACGATCAGCTGCCCGAGGTCTACCAGATGGCCGACATCTTCTGCCAGCCCGGCACCGCAGAGCTGCAGTCCCTGGTCTCGCTGGAAGCAATGAGCGCCTCCACCCCGGTGGTTCTCGCTAACGCCCTGGCCCTGCCCCACCTGGTCGAGCAGGGCGTCAACGGCTACCTCTTCGAGCCGAATAACGCGAAGGACCTGGCGGAGAAGCTGGAGGCAATCATCTCCCTGCCCGCTGAGGAGCGCGAGCAGATGGGCCGCGAATCTCGCCGCATCGTGGGATTCCACAGCGCGGAGAACACCTGGCGTACCTTCGAGGAGCTCTACGTGAGTGACGCGCTCTACGAGCGTTACCTGGCTTCCCGCCGCTAACGATCCCGAACGGTTCAGAGCTCCCGGGGCGGCCCGTTCCCAGCCCGCTTCGTCGTGGTCGGCGAGCGGGGGAGCGGAGCGCCGAGGACCGGATCGCAATGTTTTTCACTCTGGGAGTGCCTTCGGGTACCCTAGATGATGGTGCGCTCGCGAGATAACAGGCGATGCTTGCACCGGATGGGGAGTTAGCTCAGCCGGTTAGAGCAGGGGACTCATAATCCCTTGGTCGCGGGTTCGAGCCCCGCACTCCCTACGGCCCCGCCCGTCGACTTCACCCACTTGTCGGCGGGCGGGGCTTTTTCGCGCCCTCTTTTCGTGGTCTTTTGTCGTGCTCTCGGAGGTGCTTATTTTCGTGTAAGGAATGCATCAACGGTGATGAAAATGAGTAAATGACGAACGAAGACGCATCATAGCGTTCAGTACGGTAGGGTTGAAGAGTCTTGTCACGAAAGACAGCGTGATGCCGCCGGTAGATGCCGATTCAGCCGGTAGGTGTTGCTTCCACACACCATACGAGAGGATCTCAATGTCGGAGAACACTCCCAACAACCCGTCGCAGGGTGCGTCTGCAGCCGGTGGTTACGGCTACGATGCCGGTGCGCGTCCCGCGCAGGACGCTTCGCTGCCTATTCAGCCGGGTAACGCAGCTCAGCCGGGTAACGCAGCTCAGCCGCAGCAGCCCGTCCAGCCTGCCGCGCCGGTAGCACCTCAGCAGTCCGTTCAGCCTGAGCCGGTTCAGCCGCAGCAGGCACCTCAGCCCGCTCAGGCAGCCCCTGCGCAGCCGAACGCTGAGGCTCAGGCAGCCTCCGCACAGCCCAGCCAGCCTGCCGCCGCGCCTCAGTTCGACGCAACCCAGCCGGGTGCCGCTCAGCCGGGTCAGCCCGGCCAGGCAACCTATGCGCCGAGCGCACCGCATCCGGCGGTGAAGGCACTGGGTGCTACCTGGAATGCGTTCCTGGACGTTTTCTCCAGCAACCCGGCGACCGCGCACGCCCGCATCTCTTCCGCCGGTGCGTGGGGTTGGATTGTTCCCACGACTCTGCAGGCGCTGGTGGGTGCGTTCTTCTTCAGTCAGCTGGTTATCCTAGCTGCCGTTGTCATGATGTCTATGCTGGGCTACATGTTCGGCGGTCGAAGCGGTGCCGCCTACGGAGGTGCCTACGCAGCGCAGGCTGTACCGACCGGACGCATGATTCTGGCGTACGTACTGATGGCTCTTGCCATCTTCGGTGTGCAGGTTCTGCGCGGTGTGCAGCTGCAGCTGACCGCGCGTATCGGTAAGGCACCGGCCTCCTTCACCGCTAGCATGCACGCCGTGTCGGTGTCTTCCCTGGCGCTGATTCCTTCGTTCCTGGTGCTGAACCTGCTCGTGTTCTTCCTGACCCTCACCCGTAGCGGTGGTGGTGCGTTCTTCCTGAGCATGCTCATGGTCCTGGTGCTTGCATTCGCCGTGTTCTCGGGCGAGGCTCTCACCTACCTGGGTCTGAACCGTCTGGGCCGCTTCGCGAAGTCCCCGATTATCATGCACGCGGCGCTGAGCACCGCATGGGTTCTGGCATCCATGGTCGTCTACTACGTGGCGATTCGCCTGATGGGAGCCTAGCATGCACGCGATGACTCACACCCCGGGTGCGCCGGCTCGTCAGCGCTGGATGTTCCTGGCGGTTCTGCTGACCATTGCCGCCCTGATTCTGAGCGCCTGCGGTGCAAAGATTGATACTCAGCTTGGCCTTGAGAGTGCCGAGAAGGGTACCCGCACCATGCAGGTTTCCTTCAACATGAAGGACAACAAGGACAAGATTAAGGGCGGCGTTGAAGCCCTTGATGCATCCGTGCGTAAGCACCTTCCTAAGGGGCTGGAATACGGTGGTATCCAGTCTGAGGGTGACAAGGCGCGTGCAACCTTCACCATTCCCTTCTCCTCTGTGGATGAGTACCGTACCAAGGTTGCTTCTATCCTGCAGGCTGCTGGTTCCAAGACCGAGCCTACTGTCACTATTCTCAATACCGAGCAGGGCCTGGTGCAGGGTATTCAGGTGAAGGAAAACTTCAGCTCGAAGGAGCTGCTGGAATGGCTCCCCGAAGCTCTTGTTATTGATGGCGTGATTGAATCCTCCAACAAGAACAGTGTGTTCAACAGCAGCGGTAGCGAAACCACCGTGAAGTTTGGCGAGAAGGAAGTGAAGAACTCCGGCGGCTCCACCATCTCCGCGAAGGACGTGCAGGACCGTGGCTTCAAGGTGATGGTTCTTGAGCTTCAGGAAAAGGATGGTGGCTACTCTGCTACTGCCTCCTTCGTAGCGAAGGACATCATGAACTCGGAGACCGCCGCTGCGGTTGACGCATACCTGAATCAGGTCAAGCCTGAGGGCTCCGAGCTGAAGAAGGGTCTGACGTCTTCCCAGGCAACCTATATGGCTCCCTCTGCTTCTACCAGCGCGGCAAAGGAAGAAGTGGGTCGTACCCTGACCTTTAGCGCTTCCTCCCTGGACGACCTGAACACTAAGCTGAAGAAGCTGCTGGGTGCGGGTACCACCAATCTGAGCTACACCCGAGAAGTCAAGGAAGAGTCGAAGACCTTCTACGTGCGCAAGACCATGAAGGGCGTACTGGACTGCTCGCTGCTGTGCTCTCCGGAAGGCAACGGTCTGGAAGTTATCCTGAAGGACAGCTCCGATCACAGCTACCAGGTTGATAACACCGGTAACTCTGGCTCTTCCTCTTCGAAGAGCGTCCTTCACCTGAACCGTTACCTTTCGCAGCAGGTGACCATGAAGGGCGTGAAGGTGGCTACCTCCCTGGGCCTGGACGGTTCCATTGAGGCACGTTTCCTCTACTCCTTCCCGAGCTCTGACGTAGCTGGCGCAGAAGAGGCTCTGAAGAACGCTTTTGCCGGTGGTAGCAATGACGAGACCGAGGTTCGTCAGGACGGCGATGCCACCATCGTGAGCGTGAAGGTTCGCGGTAAGGACGAAGCCGAGTTCAACCAGCGACTGAACGAGTACCTGCCCGAATCGAAGGTGACCGTCACCCGCCCCGGTGGCTACCACCCCTTCGGCTCCGACTACACTCTGAAGCCGGATATTAAGCTCGCTCAGAAGCTGGGTAACTACTACCGTGTTCCTTACGAGCTCACTTTCAAGGCACCGACCTTCTCCTCGCTGGACCAGCAGAAAGTGAACACCCTCAACTACGATTTGGCGCGTGCCGGTGTGCAGTTCACCGTTAATGGTGGTGAGCTGAGCATCAAGAGTGAGAACGGTGTGTTTAGCGGTAACGCCTTGACTGTTCCGGTGTCCGGTCTGAGCATGACCGATGTAATTGTGGATGCAATCATCGTGGGTCTGCTGCTGCTCATCCTGGTTCTGCTCTTCGTCTTCCGCAAGAAGATCGCGGCGGCTCGTGCGAAGGGCCGTGAGCGTCGTGCCGCTTCGGCTGCTGCACTGGGTGCAGCTGCGGGTGTTGCAACCGGTTACGGTGCAACCCAGGCTGATGCACAGAACGGCTACCCGGCTCAGAATGGTTACACTGCTCAGCCCGGTTACACTGCTCAGCCCGGTTACCCCGCACAGAACAACGCCTACACTGTCGGTGATGATTCGCCGACTCAGGTGTTCACCCCGCAGCAGGGCTTGAACTACGGTGAGACTGAACCGACCAAGGCAATGCCGGCCTATATCCCTCCGACTGAGCAACCGGTTCAGCCCACTCAGCCGAACCAGTTCGGTGCTGTTGACGGTGACGTCCTCCAGTAAGTAGCTACCTCTAGCGCCTACGCTAGTGAGCACAACTTAGACTGGCTCCTGCGGCCCGTTGCCTCCTTTCCCGGAGGTGACGGGCCACAGCTGTATCTGCTTCTGCCCATGCTCGGCGCCAGTACCCGAGCCTAATATCCAGTACCCGCGCCTAATATCCGCCCGGCACTGGAAGCAAAATGCTCGGCTCCTTCGACCCCAGCAGGCTCATGGGATTGATGTACTCGGCGGTCTTGCCGCTACCGTCCCCGCGGGCGCCTCCCTGTCGTACACCCCAGTACAAGCACGCGGTGGAGCATCGCCGGTAGGGGCGCTCGCCGGTGCCGCCCGCCGTGACTGCGACGGTTCCGATGACCTCGCCGGCTGCAACGGTGGTGCCGACCGGGAGTGCTTCGTCCATGGGCTCGAAGGTGCTGCGCCGCCCATCCGGATGCGCAAGGACCAGTACTTTGCGGTTGACGACCGTGCCGCTGAAAACCACTTTTCCCGGTGCCGGTGCGTAGACGCGCCGGTCGTTCTCGGGCACGGCAAGGTCCACGCCGCGGTGCCCGGCGCTCCAGCGTTGGGCGGGCTTCTCAAAGGGGTGGACCACTCGCGGTCTGGATTCGGCGGTGGGGGAGCGGTAGCGTAGTCGGCTCGCGGTGAGCTCAACGGTGCTGGGAACTGATGCACTGCTGGGAACTGGTGCGCTTGAGGCGGCACCGCCTGTAAAACCAGCCCGGTCTGCAAAACCAGACCCGCCTGAATAGTCCTGACTACCCGCGTAGCCCTGCCCACCCGCACTCACAAGTGCACCCAGCAGGCAGCATGCCACCAGCATCGCGCGCCGTAGCGTTCCTTCTAATGTCTTCATGTTCTGCTTCATCTTCTGAGCACATCACGAATTACCCCGCCCCGCAGTAACCTACGAAAAATTGTGGATAACCCCGCCGAATCCGGCTTAAAATCCTTTATCCACAGTGCCCCTGCACACACCCGCCGCACCTGCACAGGTTTTAACCCCAATCCGGCGGATTAATCGCGGAATATACGGTACAATGTCGTATTGCAGTGTGCCTGCGCGGGTATTCTCCCTCTTCGAGGGGCTCCGCACAGCATCACTGACGACGCGCGGCGTGAGCGGCATCCTCACTGGGGAGCCGATAAGGGACCTTCGGTCCACCCATACGGGGTGGTTAGGGCCTGAGCTGAACGGGTAACCGTGAATGCTAACCGCCGCCAGGAAAAACTGATAACTACTATGCGCGCGTTGGGCTAGCCCGAATGGGAGGTCCGCGCGGCACCACAAAGGAGACGACATGCCCGTCGTAAC
>ERZ773045.249-NODE-249-length-28899-cov-7.086916_pt1 | contig 28899 bp, 32 predicted proteins | sample MGYA00580635_ERZ773045 | MGnify/ENA primary metagenome ERZ773045 (study PRJEB29015, sample SAMEA2738115) | human oral metagenome | biome: human oral; feature: human-associated habitat; material: saliva | place: China | collected 2261 ...
CGAGGTCGTCGTCGAGTCGACACACCTGCTTGTAGGCGCGTGCGGCCTGTTGTTCGAGCGTTTCGACAGCTGCGGGAAGACGACCCATCAGCCCGAAGCGCTTGCGCTCTTCGACAGTGAAGGCGGTCCCACGGTTAGTCTGGGGGTCGGCGATGATTTGGGGTTTTGCTGGCATCAGCGACTCCTTTCTGGTTGTTGTGCCCTTTGGCGTGCGTATTGGTTGGGTGCGAGCCAGCCCAGCACGCTGTAGGGGTGTTCTTTGTTGTAATGCTGGGATCAGGCGATGAATCCAGGCCCGTTAGGGGCGCCCTGCCTTGTTCGCCTAGGCTGCTTACTCCATGCCAGGACGACGGCGCCCCGCTTTGAGCTCGGAACGTTTCTTTTTGTCTGCCAGGCGGCGCATTTTAGCTGCGCGACTGGGCTTGGTGGGACGGCGCAGTCGGGGCGGGGCTAGTGAGGCGCGCAAAACTGCGGCTAGTCTTTCGCGCGCGGCCACGCGGTTGCGGCGCTGGGAGCGGTGTTCGGCGGCAGCAACGGTTAGGACGCTGCCGTTGAGGCGTTCTCCCAGGTGAGTCAGGGCTCGCTGGCGCTGGACATCGTCTAGGGCGGTGGTTGTGGCCAGGTCAAGACTGAGCTGCACGCGCGAATCTGCGGTGTTGACTCCCTGACCACCGGGGCCTGAAGCGTGAGAGAAACGCTCCACTAGCTCGCCAGCGGGAACAACCAAGCCATGCGGGCAGCCAGGTCCGGGCATAATACGCAAATCATCCATATCAGCGTTTTTTCTCTTTAGGATCCAGCTCGTCGAGCCAATCGATTAGTTCTGGTAAATCTGTCCATTGGGACGAATTCCACGCATCCGCGCCGATGTCCAGACTTGAGCGTCTTTGACGTGCACAGCTTACCGCTCTATCAGTTACCTCGATGAGCTCTGAGGAAATATTGCAGCCCTTTTTGTATTGACCCCATCGCCAATTTTTTTCTAGTTCTTTCTCAACATTCTGGGCAGTTGACGACGACGGATTTGCGCAAAGGTGGAGAAGTAACCAGTACTCAATGCAGGGATGGGAAACTGCAGCATGATGTTTATCTGAGTTTCCAAGCCATTTCTCTAGCTTCGGTTTATGGGTCACGTTTTCGTCTGTGTCGCAGACAATCCAGGCGCCCTTAGCATCGCCTCCGTTTTTATTTTCTTCACACCGTATTTTCTCCAGCAATTTACTCAGTGACGATCTATCTCCTGTGTTTGCAATCGCGAAGACAATACGGTCACCGTATCTACTTGTGCGTAAGGATTTCAGATACTTTCGTTCAGTCTCGCCCTCTGCCGCAAACACCACCAGCGGTTTAAGAGACTTTCCCTCAAACCGCTGACGGTCTCCACGAGTTCTCTTTCTAGACGGAGGTTTCCTTTTCGCCATGACGAGACCTTAGAGACGCGGGACGCCGCCAAGGCGACCAGACATATACGCCTTTTGTAGATCTACCCCGTCCCGAACGCCTTCAGCAGAGAAATCTGTCAGGCGAACAAGCTCAGAGTTGTGGCCATGCTTTTCAACAAGCCAAATCTCATCCCTGCGTAGCATGTCGCAGTGAAGCAGGTGAACTTCGTGAGTAGTGAATATCAGTTGTCGACGCTGATCAGTTCCTGTTGAATTCAAGAAACGCCGTAATAGCTCTTCCGTAAGTTTTGGATGCAGAGAATCTTCCAACTCATCAATTAGGTACACTCCACGGTTATTTTGCTGCCCTGCCCGGTAAAGGATAGGAAGCAGATTTAGGTAGCGGATAGTACCGTCTGACTCCTGATCAAGAGGTAACTTAAACTGTTCGTCGCCGTCTTTATGCTTGGTTACAAGCCGCTCGTAGGAGACTTCCCCATTTTCCTTAAGACGCATACGGAAAACCGCCCCCTCGCTAATGTTAGTGGTCAAGAAGGCTTCTTTATCATCAACAAGCCGAGACTCAAAGTGAGTCAGCGCCTCATCAGGCATCGGCACTTTCTCACGCTCAACAGGATCGAACAAAACATCGCAAATACCCGTGTCCGCCGTCGATAATCCAGAGACCATCTGCTGACGAAAGGCGTCATATTTCACAATCCCTTGCGACATCATTACAAATGACGTACCTCGACGGATCACGTTCAGAGAAGCAAACCATTCAATGACTCCAGCGATAAGCCCAATGTTTTTCTGCTCGCTATTAGCTAGTGTTTCCAGCAGCAGCCGGTTTGTCTGGACAGTTAATGCCAGAGCTTTTACAAACTCATTGTCTTCAAGATCCCCGTACAGCTCCACGCCCTGTTCATCGCGAGTAAAGACTGCCTCCTCATCAACAGAGCGCAAGCGATAAAGCGATTCCGCTACAACCTTCTCAGCAGTGTAGGACACTTCGTAATAGACAATCGCATCCCTTTTAGAGGTTGAATCAGGAACATTAAGAACAATCTCGACGCCGAGCACGGTAGGCTCCCCCACACCATAAAGCTTGTGGGGCTCATAGGGAATGCGCCGACCTCGCGCACGAGGCTCAAACACTAACGTCTTGAGCTGCTGCGCTGCATCAAGCAGAGCAGATTTACCAGCAGCGTTAGCTCCATAGATGGCAGCGGTAGGCAAAACTCGCGCTTTACCGTCACGGAAAAGCGTCTCGCTGTGACGGCTTTCCTTGCCGGCGATCATCGTGAAATCAACTGGCTCATGGAACGATTTCCAGTTTTCCAGGTGAAGGACCCGCAGCATTGCCACCTCCAACGTTTCTAACAAGATGCAAAAATTATACATCTTGCATGAAACGAATTCAACTTTTTCGTTTCACCTAACGGTCACTTTTCCTAGCTTTTAAGCCAATCAGCCCGCCACCCACCAGCAGCTTACGTTTGGGTTGCTGCAGATAGCACGACGTCGTCAGCCACCCCCACTCCCCCTCACTAAACGCCACCTCGCCAGCGCCCACCTCTTTAAGCGCCTCCTCGCTTTAAACGCCGCCTCGCCAATCACCCCCTAAAGCAACTCCCCCACGCGCGCCTTGAGCTGGGGCAATACTTCTTCGTCGAACCAGGGGTTTTTCTTCATCCAAATCTGGTTGCGCGGCGAGGGATGCACCAACGGGAAGTACGTGGGCAGATAGTCGCGATAGTTGTGCACCACCTGGGTCAGCGAGGTGGAAGACTTCAGGTGCAGGTAACGCTTGGTGGCATAGCTTCCCACCAGGATGGTTAGCTCCAGGTCAGGCATGAGCTCCAGCAGGCGCGGGTGCCATTTTTCAGCGAATTCTTTGCGCGGCGGCAGGTCCCCGCTTTTGCCGGTGCCAGGGAAGTAGAAATCCATGGGGACAATGGCCAGTTTGCCCGAGTTGTAGAAGGTTTCGCGGTCAATGCCCATCCATTCGCGCAGGCGGTCGCCACTGCGGTCATTCCAGACGATGCCGCTTTCTTCCGCGACGCGTCCGGGCGCCTGCCCCACGATCATGATTTTGCATTGGGGCCCGGCGTAGAACAGCGGCTCCACCCCGCGCTTGGTGTAGTCGGCGTTGGCTGGGTCTGCCGCAATGGCTTTGGCGATTGTTTGGAACTGAGGGTCGGTAATCTCTGGGGTCATATTTCCAGCCTAGACCCGTTTTAATTCGCACACACCGGTACACGTCAAGACGTCCCGATACACTGTGGTTATTAAGGACGACGGCGCCCGCCCCGGTGCCAGCGTCATCTCTGGGTGCCGCATTGGCGACGTAACCCGGGCGCGGCGTTGCTCAGGCTTAGCGTTGCCGGCGTCGCCCCCACCTGCACACCCCAGCGATACACCCGCGAAAACTAGTGAAACCAGCAAGGAGCAGCCATGCAAGCTGACAAGATCGAAGCCGTCATGTCTGAATTTTTGGGCGAGGGCTACCGCATTGTTGGCGACGACGGCGCCCTGTCCCCCGCGATTGAGTGGGTGGATTGGGTTTGCGACCCTGACGACGACGACAACGACGACGGCGATGGCGACGAGGACGAAAAGGTTGAGGTCACTTTCCAAGATGGCTCTACCCGCACCTTCGATAAGGGCGTACCCATGCGCCAAATCTGGCACGAATACGCGGACTAGTCTCTAACGCAACACAACACAAACCGGCCCTGGTTTGGCCTTCCACTGGGAGGCTAGAGCAGGGCTTTTTCTTCTGCAAAGCCCCCTGATTTTGTTCTGTAAAACCCTCTTGCAACCTTAAGTTAACGCTGTTAACCTACTTCCTGGCGCCAAAGTTAACAGTGTTAACCAAGTGGAGGAAACAGTGAACACCACACCGCCAGCCTTGCTGGCCCAGAACATTCACAAAACTTACGGATCCAACCAGGTTTTGCGCGGGGTTAGTCTGCGCGTCGAGCCGGGCCAAATCTTGGGATTGCTAGGCCGCAACGGCGCCGGAAAATCAACCTTGATCACCATCGCATGTTCGTTGCGTCGTGCCGATTCGGGAAGCGTGGCCATCTGCGGCGTCGACCCCACCCAAAACAACGTTGGCGAGCTAATCGGCTACGCCCCGCAAGAACTGGGCATTTACCCAGATTTAACCGTCGCCCAAAACCTGGGATATTTCGGCCGTCTGCACGGGCTGGGCCGCCGCGCCGCTAAGGCGCGCAGCGAAGAAGTTATGGAAATGCTGGGCCTGAAAGAAAAAGCCAGTCAAAGCGCTAAGCACCTGTCAGGCGGCCAGCAGCGTCGCCTGCACGCGGGCATGGCTATCATGCATCGCCCGAAACTGATTTTCATGGATGAGCCAACCGTTGGCGCTGACGTGGAAGCACGCAGTCAGATTCTAGACACTGTCAGGCACTTAGCGGCAGAGGGCGCCGCCGTCGTCTATACCTCGCACTACCTGGCCGAATTTGAGGAGCTGGGGGCCGACGTCGCCGTTTTAAACCAGGGCCGTCTGGCAGCCCAGGGCTCACTTGAGCAGATCGTGGCCACCTACGGGCACATTCCCGTGCAGGTGCACACGCCTCAAGCTGACCTGCACAGCGCCTACCTGCAGATCCTCAAGGAGAGCGACGTAAAGGAGAACGAAAATGAAGCCGCTTAAGCAACTCAAACAACTAAGCGCCGTTGCGGGCCTGAACCTGCGTCTGCAGCTGCGCGACCCGGCGCCTACGCTGGTTTTGACGGTGATTCCGCTGGTGCTGATCCCGTTCATGATGCCTGCTTTTAAGGCGATGCTGTTAACCGACGGCTACCGGGGCGTTTCCGGGGCCGAGCAGGCAGTGCCGTCAATCGCGGTGCTGTTTTCGTTCCTGGCTGTGCAAAACATTATTGACTCGTTTTTTAATGAGCGCAGTTGGGGCACCTGGCAGCGTCTGGAGGCCTCGCCGCTGTCGCGCCCCACGGTGCTGACGGGTAAGGCGCTGGTGGCTTACATAATTCAAAGTGCGCAGATACTGGTGGTTTTGTCCCTGGGAGCAATTATTTTCGGCTTTGATCCCAAGGGTTCGCTGCTGGCATTGGTGGCAACTTTGCTCAGTTTTTCGGCGGTACTAGCGGCGTTGGGTGTGGCCATTGCGCTGTGGACACACAGCCGGGACACGGCCTTGTCACTGTCTAACATTGTGGGGATGCTGGCGGCCGGTATTGGCGGGGCGTTTTGCACGGTTTCATCTTTTCCTGATTGGGCTCAGCACGCCGCCCGCGTTTCGCCTGCTTATTGGGCGATCGACGCGATCCACAAGGTGAGTTTGGATGGGCAGGGTTTTGCCGATATTTGGCCCAGCTTGGCGGTTTTGTGGGGATTTTTCGCGGCGATCGCGGCCCTCGCCTTGGTACAGTTTCGTTATAGGCAGGAGTAACCACAGCTGAGCGGAGAGTCTATGGCGTCGTCGAAATCTCGTGCGCTTACACGCGACATTATTTTGTCAGCCGCGCTGGAGTTGGTTGACGACGCCGGACTTTCTGCCCTGTCGCTGCGGAGCCTGGGCAAGCGCTTGGGGGTTTCGCAGGCCGCGTTTTATCGCCATTTTCCTGATAAGGCGGCCCTGCTGGAGGGTATTTGCGAGCAGCTTTGGCGGCTAACTTACGAGCGTTTTTTGGCTCTGGTTCAAGGGGCCGACGGCGTTCACGACGACGCCGCACCGGGCGCCCCTGCTACACCGGCCGCCCCTGCCAGGCCAGATCCAAGCCCTGATACCGAGCCTGACTCAATCCCGATTACCACCCCACAAACGCCCCCTGACCAGGCCTTGCAGGCGCAGGAATATATTCGCCAGTACGCGAACTGCCTGCGCGCCACTTTGCAAGATCACCCCAACACGGTCATTTTGCTGATGACCCACCCGATTTCCACGCCTGAGCAGCTTTCCCTGCTGGCCGGGGTGCTTGCTTCGCTGGCCCGCAGCGGTTTTACGCCCACTACGGAAACGTTGGCGCTGATCACGTCGGTTTCGGTGTACACCACTGGTTTCGTTGCCGCCGAGGTAGTGCCGCCTGCTGGAACAAGCGACGACGCCAAGCCAGGCAGCGCCGCCCCAGCCGCAGCCTCCACTTCAGCCGCACCCTCTGAAGGGGCCGACGACGCCGTCGTCGCTGGCACAGAAGACCTCATGGCCGTCAGCGCCATGCTTGACCCGGCTGACGCAGCCGCCCTGCAACCACTGATCGGTGAAGTGTTGGCCGGAAAATGGGATTTCAGCGCCCAGTTTGAGCGCGGCTTGGAAGCTATTTTGCGCGGCTGGTAACGGCTGGTAGTCGGCCGCCGCCAGGATAAAATCGCCAACCAGGCAACGCCCGCTAACCAGCCAACGCCCGCTAACCAGAACATTTGAAAAGGAACACGCGAATGGGAAACATCGACAAGTATCGTGGCTGCCTGCTGGGCGGGGCTGCTGGTGATGCGCTGGGTTATGCGATTGAGTTTGACCGCGAGGAGGCGATTGCTGCGCGTTACGGTTCGCGCGGTATTCGCGACTACCAGCTAGATGAGCGCGGCTTGGCGCCGTTTTCTGACGACACGCAGATGACTTTGTACACCGCCAACAGCCTGCTGTGCTCGCTAGCTGCGCTCTCAGCTCAAGCCTCTGGCGGATCCCAGGCCTCTGGCGGCACCCAACCCTCTGGCAGCGCCCAGTCCTCCAGCGGAGCCCCTACCTCTAGCGATACCCCTGCCCTGGCGTCCCCTACCCTGCCATCCCCCGCTGCGCTTGCCGCTTACGCGCCGGCCCAAATGGCCCAGTTCTATGTGGAGTGGATGTATACGCAGGTCAGCCCTTATCCCCTGGCTGAGCCCAAAGCCTGGATTTCCAGCCTGCCTGAGCTTTTTGCCTCGCGCGCACCGGGCGTAACCTGCATGAATGCTTGCGAGGCCATGGCTAACGGCGCCAAAGCTGTAAACAACTCCAAGGGCTGCGGCGGGATTATGCGCATGGCGCCGGTGGGGCTAATCAACACTTGCCCGAGCTTTTCCGGCGTCGAGCTGCAGCGCCTAGGCGCGCAATTAGCTGAGCTAACCCACTGCCATGAGCTGGGCTGGATGCCGGCCGGGGTGTTTGCCCATATTGTCAGCCTCCTGGCCCGTGACGAGGCTAGTTCAGTACGCGAGGCTGCCACGCAGGCGTTGAACACTTTGCCTGAAGCTTTCCCCAACGCGCATTATCTTGGCCAGTTGCAGGAGCTGCTGCGTTACACGCTGCGCCTGGCGGACAGCGACATTCCTGATTTGGAGGCGATTCACGCCCTGGGCGAGGGCTGGGTGGCTGAGGAGGCCCTGGCCATTGGTTTGCTGTGCTCGCTGCGCCACGAGGATGATTTTGCAGGGGCCATCACCTCGGCGGTCAACCATGGTGGAGACAGCGATTCCACGGGGGCTATTGCTGGCAATATCGTCGGCGCTCACCTGGGCCTGGCTGGGATTCCGCAGCGTTATCTGGAGCATTTGGAGCTGCGCGACACGATCAGCAAGATCGCAGGTGACCTGTTCACCGGCCCGCAAGCCTCCCCGGATCTCTACTTTCCGCCTGTCAGCCCCGACGGCGACGGCGTCTAGCCCCAGCAAGTAAGCACGACGGCGCCCCTGATAGCCTTGAAGATCAGTAAGATTTGAGCAGCCTGTGTGCAGCTATCGCTGCAGATAACAGGGTGTGTTACACGCACGATCAGGTTTACAAAGAACTTAATAACTAACTTACTTCAACATGACTAACTTGCTTCAATAAGTCATCAATAGACTCTAAGAACCAGCCTTTCCTTAGTTCCGTCATAAAAGAACCGCTATTCATTTCTGTTAATGCAGATTTTATGCCCATAAACCATCCAGAATATGTTTCATTAGTTTCACGCATAGCCCAAGGCCTCCCCAATAGCTCACAGAAAAGCGATATCATCCTCTGCTGCCCCTTAGGATCCAGATTGAAAAATATCCGAGAAATATTTGACGCATCAATAATAGATGGCCACCCAATCACCCCATCGTCCCAAATATTTTCCAATAGCCTCAAAGCTTCCCTAGCTGAATCGTCACTGGCTATACAATTGGCCATTTTAACCTTAACCTCATCGGCATACACGCTTTTCGCATAGTCCGACAATCTCCTAGCGACATCAGCGACAGATTCACTAGAAGCCCATGTAAGCATCTGGTTATTAAGCATGCTTAAAGATTTTTTAGGATCACGATCAATCACTAACTTACAACAATTAATCATTTCAACTTCAGGCACTGCTTCATTAATTCCAAAACCATGAAATAACATATTATAAGAAACTACTGAACAAAGTTCAGATGGCAAAAACGAAGCGTCTCTAACCATAGCCGCAAATTCAGAAGCTAAAGAAATCACATCCGAATCACTCATAGTTCGCAAGCTATCGCCGATACGAGAAGTGATTTCAAGTATTTTTTTACTATTTTCAGAGAGAGGATATCTCTTCCTTATATAAACACTAATCTCTCGATCCAAGTCGAGTTGCCGACTATTTTCTTACGACGCAAAATATGAAGTTATAAACGAAGCATCTTTATACTTTTCATATTTCTGATATGCATTCAAATACTCAACAGTTATCAAGGTGTCAACATTATCATCATTAGATCGCTTCGGAGGCACCGGGGGTCTACCATCACAAAACATTAAGGCGAACATAACAATGTCAACAAAAGCCTGCTTACGATTTTCAAGGAATATCGTCCTATCTGAGATCACATTTGTTTTAAGTATTTCAGTAACTATCGGTTCAACCTTTAACAGTACTCGCACATTAACACAATTAGATTTCCTTACAGACTCTAATACGCAGTCAATAATATTAATTTCTGATACAGAATCTTCAAGGTGGCCGAATATATCATTGACTAAGCTCTCAGCGGACTGTTCATAAGAGAATACCTTCCACACAAGCTTCTCTCGCACTTCCGAATCAAAAGAGCGCTGATCCTCACTGCCAGCACTAAGATTACTTGTTACGAATATAGCCTTGGCCCCTCTACCTTCAACCAATTCATTCACGGCACCAAACAACGACAAATCATCTGAAGACTTTGATCGCCGTTCAACATCATCAAACACAAACACATGCTTATCAGACGGAACTAAGTCTGCCACGTCTTTAAATGTAATATTTATTTTTGGCGAAAAACCAAACGATTTCAGTGCAACACTAAGCATTCTACCTAAATTCTTAAAGAAAACAGTAATTGATGCTTTACGTTTTACGCCGTCATCACGTTCCAGGCGTAACAACGTTATACCTATTTTCTCATATAAATCATTTGAGTTTTCCATACCAAACATGGACACTCGAACCATACGCTTTTTATGATCTTTTAGCGCAGGAGCTAACACAGATTTCAAAAACCTAGTTTTTCCTACCCCCCAAGGACCTTCTATTGCAACCGCATATTTGCGATTATTTTCCTCAACATACTGAATAATATTGTCAACTAACCATTGATCTTCTTTAGCTATCACGGCTATCAACTCCTAGCATTCCTTTAACTATTAGATTTGAGCTTACACAATTTTCTCAGATCGGAAACCAATACAGTCCTGCCCGCAGACAACCAAGCCCCCTCAAACAACGTTGGCACTCACCGCGCCAGCATGTTCCACCGCAGCACATTAACTAACTATCGCGCAGGCTCTTCTTATAGTTTTCACCCCACTGGCTCATTGCCTGCAGCACCGGCTGGAGGCTTTGACCTAGCTCCGTGAGAGAGTACTCCACTCGCGGCGGCACCTGCGCGAATACTTCGCGATGCACAATCCCCGCCTCTTCCATGGCGCGCAGATTTGTGGTGAGCACCTTTTGGGAGATTTTACCGATTGAACGCTGCAGCTCTTTGAAACGCAAGGTCCCCTTATCGCCCAGATCGCGCAGGATCAGCACCTGCCACTTGTTACCAATCAGGGTCAATGTTGTCTCTACCGGGCAGGCCGGCAATTCTTCTAGCTTTACCGCCACCATTCCTCCTTGCATATGAGCAGGTCAAACCAATAGTTACTTTTAGGTACCTATAGTACAAAATAGTGCCTACTTCCTAAAGTTATGCATTGATTCTACGCTGTTACTCGTAAGGAACACAGAGCGATTTACTCGCGCATCTACCCAAAGGAAAACTCATGGCTAAGTCAATTGCAGTCGTCGCAGCAAACGGACGCTCCGGTCAGCTCATCGTCAAGGAAGCTCTAGAACGTGGTCACGACGTGACCGTTTTTGTCCGCTCTGAGAACAGGACTCCCGCCAAGAAGGCCGTCATCAAGGACATCATGGAGCTCACCGCTCAGGACCTGGAGGGATTTGACGCAGTTGTTGACGCTTTCGGTGCTTGGACCCCGGAAACCCTGCCTCAGCACACCACGACTATCGCTCACCTAAGCGACATCCTCTCTGGCAGCGACACTCGCCTGCTAGTTGTGGGTGGGGCCGGCAGCCTCTACCTGAACCCCGAGCACACCATGACCGTTGCAGACGCCCCCGACTTCCCCGAGGCCTTCAAGCCAGCCGCTTTTGCGACGGGCGCCGCTCTGACTGAGCTACGTAAGCGCGACGACGTCCGCTGGACCTACATTTCCCCCGCTTGCGACTTCCAGGTTGAGGGCGAGCGCACCGGTGAGTACGTCCTGGGCGGCGAAGAGCTGACCGTGAACGAGCGCGGGGAATCCATCATTTCTTATGCTGACTTTGCCGTGGCCATGCTCGACGAAATCGAGTCCGGTAACCACGTAGGCCAGCGCATCAGTGTTGTCCGCAAGTAAGCGTTGTCCGCGAGTAAGGGCCATGACTAAAACCTCACGCCTTCTGGAAGCGCTTACCGCCGTAGACGCCGTCGTAGTTGGAGCCGGAGCAGGCCTTTCCACCTCAGCGGGCTTTACCTACTCCGGTGAGCGCTTCCAGAAGTATTTCGCGGATTTCATTGAGGCCTACGGCTTTTCTGACATGTACTCAGCCGGCTTTTATCCTTTCAAAACTTTGGAGGAGCAGTGGGCTTACTGGAGCCGGCACATCTGGTACAACCGCTACGTCCCAGCCCCCAAGGACACTTACGCCAAGCTGGCTCAGCTGTTAGCGGGCAAAGATTTCTTTGTGCTCACCACAAATGTGGATCACCAGTTTCAACTGGCCGGTTTCCCTAAAGACCGCTTGTTTTACACGCAGGGTGATTACGGCCTGTGGCAGTGTTCCCAGCCGTGTCACGAGAACACTTACGACAACTATGAGACCGTGAAACTCATGGTTGAAACCCAGCGTGACATGCGCGTTTCCAGCGAGCTTGTGCCGCACTGCCCCAGGTGTGGTGAGCCTATGAGCATGAATCTGCGCATCGATCACACTTTCGTTGAGGACGCCGGCTGGCATCAGGCGGCCCAGCGCTACCAGGATTTCATGGCAGCTCACCGCGCTGACAAGGTGCTCTACCTGGAGTTGGGGGTTGGCGCCAACACTCCCGGCATCATTAAATACCCTTTCTGGCAGCGCACTTACGCCAATCCGTTGGCAACTTACGCCTGCATTAATTTTGGCCAGGCCCAAGCCCCGATTGAGATCAGTGAACGCTCTATTCTTATAGATGGAGATATTCACCAGGCCCTAACGCAGGCGTTAAAGGAGTTAAAGGAGGCAGGTAATGCTGGAAAGTAAAAAGGAGGCGCTGTTATCTGAGCTGGTGGCGCAGCTGTGTGCGGAGCGTAATTTTGCTTTCCCCCAGGTACAGGGCTTTGATGAGCTGTGGCAGCATTTCCGCGCCTTGGTTAACACCAGAGAGCCTGCGCCTATCTCTCCTTTTTGGTTGGAAAAGCAGGATGAGTTGCTGTCTGGCTTGCTGGCGGAAGGCGGTATTTCTAGTCTCGACGACGCCGCCGTCAGCCCGCTTAATCCTCGGATTCGTCTGTGGCAGGGTGACATTACCCGCCTAGCTGTTGACGGTATTGTTAATGCTGCCAACAGTCAGATGCTGGGGTGCTGGCAGCCGGGACATTTTTGTATTGACAACGCTATCCATACTTTTGCTGGCGTGCAGTTGCGTCTTGAATGCGCGCAGCTGATGCAGGCTCAGGGTCATGAGGAACCCACTGGGCACGCCAAAATCACTGGCGGCTATAACTTACCGGCTAAGCATGTGCTTCACACGGTTGGGCCGATCTATAACCCGGCACTGCCAGACATTGGGAAATATAAGCTGATGAGCAGCTATTTACAGTGTCTAGATATGGCGCAGGAAAACGGTTTGAAGTCGCTGGCTTTTTGCTGCATCAGCACCGGCGTGTTTGGCTACCCCAAGGAGCCTGCGGCAAAGGTTGCGGTTGACACTGTGCAGCGCTGGTTGGAGGCAACCCAGGCGCAGATGGATGTTGTCTTCAACGTCTTTGGCGACGAAGACTTGCAGATTTACCGCAAGCTTTTGGGGTTCTAAACAGCCTATCAGTTCTACTTAGCTGTGGGTATGTACATCATTAGTTCAAGGCTATCCATGATTTGACTCATTGATTTGTTGAACTTTTCGTAGTTAGTGTTTTGGAATTCTTCGTTTGCGCAGGCAACCATAACATTTACGTAGTCGGCCTGGTTGTAGAAGGTTACCACCACGGGCACGTCAATAATTGTTAGCACACCCCGGATAGAAATAGCTTTAGCCTCAGGGATCTGTAATATTTCTTCCGGTTGACTAATCTGGATTGGTAACCCATCCACTAGGATCTCGGTTTTTTTGAAATAGCCATAAACCCCGTGCACCGATTTTAGTAGCTGCTGCCACGAAACCGGGCGGGTGAGCCGGTAGTTGGCGTGAACCCAGCCCTTTTCTTCTTTTTCACCAATTAAAATCATTGCAGTTCTCCATCCGCTCTTGGCTCAGCAGCAGGCTTGTGACCAGCTACTATGCGGCGCAGTTCGCGCTGCAGCACAGCAAGCTAAGGCCGCAGCACACAAGGCCTGCGCTGTAACGCAACAATCCTGCACCGCAACACACAAGCCCACGCCGCAACGCCGCCTACCTGCCAGCTACCTGCCAGCTTTGAGTTGTTCCTCGGGCATATTCATGGCGATTTCCATATTGTCAATGAATTTGCCAATGAATTTGTTGTAGTGCTCGTAGTCCAGGTTTTTTAGTTCTTCATTGTTGCACTCAACATAGACGTTGATGAAGTGTACTTGGTTGTAGAAAACAATTTCTACATTAGTCCTAGCCACCATTAGCAATCCACGAATTGCAATATTGCGGTCTTCAGGGATCTTGAGAATGTCTTCAGGGGTTTTAATTTCAATCGGCTTATGGTCAACCAGGATTTCAACATTAGCGAAGTAATGCCAGGCTTCATAAACCCCTTGTAGCATCATTTCCCATGAGGCCCGGAAAGTCAGGTTGAAGGTAGACCGTAGCCAGCCGTCGTCCTCACGATGACCCATGAACAGCATGATTCCTCCTAGCCAACCGCGTCGATGGCCGCTTTGGCATCAGCCAAGCCAACCCCGGTGCGGTCTCGGTAAATTTTGATGGCGTTGATTTTTTTACCCATCCGCACTAAATGGAGTTCTTCTGGGGTTAGTTCCAGCCAGGCAGCGGCCTCGTAACCTGCAGCCCCAGCCCCGACGACGCCGTCGCCGGCCCCGTAGGTACCCTGAGCGTACTCGCTAACGTCACCATAGATGCCCGACTGGCCGTACTCACTGGTTCCCGACTGGCCGTAACTGACCCCTAGACGCAACTCCAAGCTCCTGACCTGCGCTTTTAACCGGCGGTTTTCCGTGCGCAAGCGCTCAATCTCTGCGGCCTGATCAAACCATTTACCCATAACGTTCCCTTACATACCTATCAAGCGCGGCAGGCTTGCGCCCGCCGCAATATTTAAAAATTTCTAGCGCTTTTGAGCTGGCCTTAGCGCCAGTACAAACGGCCATACCGGCACTCTAAGTTGGCCTTATCGTCACTCCAGGCCGGCCTTACCATCACTCTAAGTTGGCCTCACAGCCAGCCTATTTGGAGCTTTCTGATTTCTCGGTGTCCTGCGGGCGCTCAGAGCTTGGCGCCGGCTCTACCCAGTTGGCCAATATGCCGCCGGTTGGGTCTTTGAAGGCCGCCAACAGATCTTTGAATCTCAGGCCGGCCACATGCGAGAACTGGTTGAGCTCGTAGTGGTCAGGGAAGATGGTGCGCAGCTGCATTGGTACGGGCTTGCCGTCTCTGGTCAGGCGCCCGGTGATCAGCGAGAGCTGTTCAAAGCCCCAATGCGGATCCACACTTTGGGCGCTTCCGGGTACCCGGATCGCCTCCCAGCCCTTGTAAAAGCGCGCTTTGCGGCCAATGCGCAGCACTGCCCAGTTAAGCATGAGTTCGCTGTAGTCGCTGATCATGGTGGGAACGCGAGTTTCGGCGTACTCGCTTTCGCCGTAAAAAGCTTGGCCGTGTTCGCCGCTGGTGTTCCACACATGCTGCCAGCTGCGCCCACAATCCCAGGTCAGCGATAGTGCGTCACTTTCACGAAGCCGAATCTGCGCCCCTGCTGTCTCTGCAAAGTGAAACAGCTCAGCAACTTGCCACCACATTATTCTGACCTCCCAGTCAAAATCCCCAGCTCAAGGCATTCAATAGCGGTCAACACAATGTCTTCGGCCAGAAACTGCACCTGGCGCGCACCGCCGGGCAGATCAAAGTAGGGCACGTTAATACCGGTGCGGATCGAGCATCCCTGCGGCAGCTGCTTAATTTCGTAGCTGTAGTAGGGGTCGTTTAGGGCGAATATGTCCAGTGAGCGATACTCAAAGTAGGTGGGCCGCTCCCCGACGGGCCGGTGCCACAGGTATTTGCCGTCCGGGTAGCCCACACGATCCACGTACGGCCCGTAGAGCTGCAGGTAGTCTGCCAGATTCGTAAACACCTGCACGGTAGAGCGGTCCATGCGGGCTAGCACCTGGTCACTGTCAGGTAGGAAGCGGATAATCATATCCCCACGGAAACTGGGGTCATGTACTTTCGGCACGTCCTGGGCGCCCATCTTCCTCCCTTAGGTTTATAACTAGCGTAAGTCTATGCCTGCTTTTGCTCACGACGGCGCAGTTCGCCCCGTAAAATGAGCTTTCAGAAGAAACGAGGCCGCCCATGATAAGCCGCAGCACTGACCGCCCTGGCCGCAGTGACGCCGTCGCCGCAAGTAGTGATATCACCGCACGTAGCGATGCTGCCACAAGCCGCAGCGACGCCGTCGGCGCAGATAACGCAGAAACGCAACCCCGAAACTGCACCTGCGAAAACCGCGCCCCCGCAGAAAAGCTCGCATTTGCCAAGGCGGCTTTGGCCCTGGCAGGCCACGAAGTCACTGACCTGGCGCTGCGCAACATTTTGGAGCAGCAGGCCTGTGGCAACCTAACCGGCGAACAGGCACGCGCAGCAATCAGAAAGCACGTGCAAGGCTGATGGCACGCCAAGTTTTTCGCACCTGGGAGGATTACTTCATCCCTGGCACCTCGGTGTTACGCAATAAATTCACCACTCCTGGCAACCCATATGGGGAACCTGACACTGTCAAGCTGCGCCTTCTGGAAGAGGGCTACGCTAGCTCCAGAATTTTGGAACTGGCGCAAACGCCGATCAAAGGCAACTTCGATTACGCCCACATGAAGGCAATTCACCACCATATTTTCCAAGATATCTATGAGTGGGCAGGCCAGGAGCGGGTTGCTCCCCTGGGCACGTTCATGGTCAAGTCTGGCCCAGACGTTGTCCACTACCCGCCAGGAGATCCGACTGCTCCGCAAATGTCTTACCAGTACTATCCAGCAGGCCCAGTCTTAGGGCAGGCAGCCAATGAGCAATACCGCAGGCTCAGCAAAATGGATTTCTTGCGCGGCTTGGATCATGAAACTTTCGTGACAGAGCTGGCTGAAATTTGGGGCGAGTTGAACGTTATCCACAGTTTCCGCGAGGGCAATACACGCACGCAGTTCGTGTTTTTCTCCCAGCTGTCTGAGCAAGCCGGTTGGAAGCTTGATCCTGCGCTTTTTGCGCCGAGCACCCCCGTTTGCAATAAACCAGGCACACCCACCAGTAACAGACCAGGCACCCCCGCCTGCAAGGAATTCGTGGCAGCGCGTTTCTACAGTCAGGCAACTGGCAGCAACCAGCGTCTAGCTGCAGCTTTGCGCCCCGCCATCGTGCCTTTAACTGCCCCTCTAGAGCAGGCTTAAAAGGGTAAAAAGGACAAACATCTAGAGTTCCCACCCCACGCCCCCTACCCAGCTCACTTAGAAGCCAGCAAAAGCACGACGCCGACTGCGCCCTAAAAGCTGCGGCCTGTGTGGGATAATTTCTCTCGCAGGCCGCAGCTGGTTACAACCCTGGTGGCGTCGCGCCTGCTTGGAGGAAAAATGCGCGCTTTCGAAGAGTCCCAGGCGGCGCCGTCGCCAATTACCTCGCAGAGTGCCGCCCCGCAGAGTGCCGCCCGCACCCAAAAACCCCAGACCATTGAGGTGCGCGGGGCGCGCGTGCACAATCTGAAGAACCTAGACGTTGATGTTCCGCTAAATAAAATCGTTGGTATTGCTGGCGTATCTGGCTCAGGTAAATCCTCCCTGGCCCTGGGGGTTCTCTATGCGGAAGGCTCGCGCCGCTACCTGGAGTCACTGTCCACCTACACGCGCCGGCGCATGAGCCAAGCCCAACGCTCTGACGTGAGCGAAGTGCGTTACGTGCCGGCGTCGTTGGCGCTGCGGCAAAGGCCGGGCGTGCCCGGAATCCGCAGTACTTTCGGAACCATGACTGAGCTAGCCAACAGTCTGCGACTGATGTTTTCGCGCCTAGCCCACCACCGCTGCCCTAACGGGCACTACGTTGAGCCCTCATTCGACGTCGCCCGCATGGCTGAAATTACCTGCCCCACCTGCGGCGTAAAATTTTATGGCCCTGGCGCTGAGGACCTGGCGTTTAACTCACGCGGAGCCTGCCAAACTTGCTCGGGCACAGGCCTGACCCGCAGCGTGAATGTTGCGGCGCTGGTGCCGGACCAGAACCTGAGCATTGACCAGGGCGCCGTCGTAGTGTGGGGCACGCTGATGTGGGCCCTGATGAAAGACGTGTGCCGCGAGATGGGTGTGCGCACCGATGTGCCATTCAAGGAGCTAACTGAGGCGGAGCAGGAGATTGTTTACCACGGCCCGGCGCTAAAAAAGCACATTATTTACGTAAATCCTAAAACTAACCAGTCGGCCGAAATGGATTTCACCTATTACAACGCCATTTATACGGTCGAAAATGCGCTTTCTAAAGTTAAAGATGAAAAGGGCATGAAGCGCCTGGAGCGTTTCTTACAAGAGGACACTTGCCCTAAGTGTCACGGCACCCGTATGTCTGAAGCCACCCGGGCGCCCCGGTTGCGCGGTATTGGTCTGGACACGGCCTCGCAAATGACCCTGTCTGAGCTGATGGGGTGGGTTGAGGGGGTGCCCGACTCACTGCCGCAGATGCTGCGTCCTATGGCCCAAAATATTTGTGAGGCTTTCTTTGACACCGCTCAACGTTTGCTTGACCTGGGGCTGGGCTACTTGGCGTTGGATCGTGCGGCGTCCACGCTTTCTACCGGTGAGCGCCAACGCGTGCAGCTAGCGCGGGCGGTGCGTAACCGTACCACGGGCGTACTGTATGTGCTTGATGAGCCTTCGATTGGCTTACACCCGCATAATCTCAAGGGTTTGACGGGGGTGATGGATGATCTGTTGGCGGATGGCAACTCGGTGATTTTGGTTGACCACGACACTCAGGTGCTCACCCACAGTGATTACCTCATTGAGATGGGGCCCGGCGCTGGTTCCGACGGCGGCACGGTGGTTTGCCAGGGTACGGTTGCGCAGGTCATGGACAATTCTGCGTCGATTATTGGGCCGTATCTGAGGCAGCAGAACCAGCCCAAGCCGGCGCGGGCGGATCTTTTTGAGCGCGGCAGTATCCGCCTAGTCACGGACGCGATCCACACGGTGCAGCCACTTGAGGTGGATATTCCCCAGGGACGACTCACAGTGGTGACTGGGGTGTCGGGCTCAGGTAAAACCACCATGGTGCTTGAGAGCCTGATCCCGGCTTTGCAGGCGCGAATTGCCGGTCAGGAGCTGCCGGGGCATGTGCGCTGCCTGGAGGCACCGGGTATTGGCCGGGTTATGCTCATTGACGCCACCCCGATTGGTATTAATGTGCGCTCGACTGTGGCCACCTATGTGGGGGTGCATGATGAGTTGCGTAAGCATTTCGCCAGGTCCGAGGCGGCTAAGCAGTATGGAGCCAAACTTGCCGCTGAGGCCGGCTCAAAATCTGGCCGCCACCGTGGGCTTACGGCTGGCGCGTTTTCTTATAACACTGGTTCTTTGCGTTGCGACACTTGTGACGGCACTGGGCAGATCTCCCTTGACGTGCAGTTTCTTCCCGACGTCGAGATTTGCTGCCCCGATTGTCGCGGATCTCGTTATGGGCGTGCGGCTCACGAAATTAGGTGCTTTTTTGACGACGGCGCCGCTTACAGCCTGCCTGACCTGATGGCTATGAGTGTGGATGAGGCTTTGACTGTTTGCGCGGGCCTTAGCCGGGTGAGCAAGAAATTGCAGGTGCTGCACGATTTGGGTTTGGGCTATTTGACACTTGGCGAGCAGACACCGGGGCTTTCTGGTGGCGAAGCGCAGCGGTTAAAGCTTGCCAGTGAGATGGGCCGGGGCCAGGGTGATTCGGTGTTTGTGTTTGATGAACCCACTATTGGCCTGCACCCAAAGGATGTGCAGACCCTAATGGGAGTGTTTGCCAGTTTGATTACTAAAGGCGCCACCGTGGTGGTTATTGAACATGATCTGGATGTAATTCGCAGCGCAGACTATGTGGTGGATATGGGCCCTGGTGGAGGTTTGGCCGGTGGCCAGGTGGTAGCCACCGGCTCCCCCGCTCAAATCAAAGCCTGCCCCACCAGCCTCACCGGCAAATTCATCTAGCAGCACTCAAACTTGAGCATAAAAGTTATTTGTTTTACAGAAGTATTTCTAGATGAGCTCTAATTTTGCGCTCTACCCCAAGTTTGCGCGCATAATTCATAAGCTTTACTAGATCTCGATCCTTGCTGCGTGTATAGCTTTGCATTGCCGGCACAAGTAACTGCATATCTAGTACACTCTTGCCACGCATTAAGTCACACAGTGTTCTCTCAAGGTCGTATACCCTAACCATATTGCCGTATATCGTCTTCGCCTGCGTTAAACCCAAATCAAGAACTTCGTTTGCGCAAGTGCGACAGATAATACCGGCATCTTTGACTGCCACAGTGTTGTAATTTCGCGGGAAAGTCATTGTTAAAGAAGCTGGAGTGTGGTCAGTCATCTCATGCAGATTCAATGCAGTGTCATCTGAGAACACGCCACGTGAGAACCTGTACTGGGCGATATATAGTGGGTCTTCCCATACGTCTGGCAAGGCATAGAGCCCACGCGTAAGTTGTACAACTTCTCCAGAACGAACTACCTCAGCGAGCTTACGCCTCGGTATACCTGCAGCTGTAACCTGAGCAGCGGTAACATATCCAGCGTTTTGCGAGGCAATCTCAAGCACTGTCCGCATAGGCCCCCTTTCGTACAACCACGCTGAATATTATTCCAAATTCAGCATAACTGTACGTCACACATAAAGCTGTACCATTCTCACAAAATTTAGATTAAATCTAAGAATCTTTACATTCCCACTTGAGATCTTCAGGAAACCATTGCAAACCACTCACGCTAGCACTAATAGCCGGGTCAATTAAATTTCCTGCCAACTCAGCTGCCACATCCATCACCTTCAGCCCTGCAGGCAACCCTGTATTAGCAGATAACTTTTCAAACTGCCTTCCCTGAGACAAACCCCATTCTCTAGGCACAGAAAACTTATCTGGCATTTCCATGCCACGGACAGCAACTTCACGAGATAAGCAATCTTGAAACTTATCGCCATCAACTGTACACGTAACCGCATAGACAGCAATATCAACTAAATCTTTAACTCTAGTAGAAACCCTACCATCGTGAATCTCAATCAAAGCACAAAACTTATCTGCTAACGCATTTTCTACTGGATAAAGTAAATAGTTGCAGGTCAACAGTCCTTCGATTTGAATTCTGTCAACAGGTTCAATAACTTCCACTTCTTCGAGAGGTACTTTGTCAACAACAAGATCAATAGAGATCTGTTGCATCCGCTTAACACCAATACGAGGAGTAAACTTCACAGAAAGCCCACTACGATATTCATCTTCAGCTTTTATATGTTTTGAACCCGCAAATTCGAAAACAACAAAGTCACCTAAATCAGATTCAGCTAGTCTAACAAGCTCAGTCAACGCATTTTCAAGACTATCTTGTAATGCAAGTAAATCTATATCACGTGTAGCCCTAGCATCAATAGTGCGAGCAAGCATTGCCTGCCCACCCTTTAATACAAACTTCTTGTTATTGCCAGCAAATACACGACAGAGCAATCTATGGAAATAGAAGGAAGACACCGCCCTACCTGTATCAAGAGATGATGCAGATGCAGCAGACTTGACTGCCATTTCAACCGCTGCGGCACTCTTGTAGGTCATAACCTATCCTTCTCACTGAGTAACCCTGCATCTGCAAGCAGACCTTCATATATTTCCTTGGCCTGGCTAGCAGAATAGTAATCACGCAGATAATTTGCCAGATTTTTAAAATCAAAATCGCGATTCACATAGGCAGCTTCTCTCAGCACATCAGCAACCAGCGAGAGATCTTCATCATCTAACACAAGGTCAAACACAATGCGCTCAGGACGCGTAACAGGCAGCCCCTGCACAAAAGCCACCTCATCCCGAACAACTTTCCTCTTCACAAAACTAGCAACAGTTTTTCGCGAATTTATGCGCTTTGGAGCGTAAATGCGGTAAGGCGACAGATGCAGATCACCCAGCTCAAGCAGTGATGAAGCAGTGGCGCCCCCAATCACTATGCCATCCCAATTCGAGCTACGCATCCGCTCATAACTAAAGTTTTCTGGCGCAGTCAGTTTCCAAATAGCTGCGAGCTCATCTGTATATGAGGAGCCAGCCCCGACCATGCGATAAGCACCTCTAATGACACGCTCAAGTCGACCAGACTCAACTGCATCATGCAGAGCATCGCGTGGTATGCCCATGCGTTCAGCCTGGGCAGTTGTAAAGACACCCTCAGATTCTGAGAGTTGGGCTATAGCTTCCAGATGATTCGCTCGAACCATGTTGCAATTGTAGGCTACAAACCTACAAATGCAACACCTCCAGGTATACCTGTAACTCGCGCCTTACTCTGAGCGCTTCACACATGCGCGCCAACTCATGAAGATCTTTGTCACGACTATTGAAGTATCCACCAATAGCGTCACGCACAAGTTGCGCATCAACGCCACCCAGCTTCCTTTGCCTAATCAGATCAGCGATTGAACGTTCAGAGTTATAGCACCTGACCCTATTACCTGACGGCGTCATAATATTTGTTGCGCCAAGCTCGTAAATATCAGGGCGAACCCAGTGAATCTGAATGCCTGGAAACTCCTCAATCAGCCCGACCGGGTTATACCCCCTAGGTACGGTCACGGACTGCACTACCGGAAGCCTGTCTGATAATCCATTTAGATACAACGCGCTGTTATGCGAAAAAATACACCTACGCCAACGCGTCCCAATCACAAGAAAATCATCTTCGAAAACATCAGGCGTGCAGTAGATACCGCGTGAAATCCTATCAATAAGGCCTGCTTCACTCGCATAAGAGATAAGTCCCGCAGAAAATCCAGCACCCTTCAGCTGCGAAGAGTACGCCACCCCACCCTCGGCGTCGATGTAACTTACAAGCTCGTCAAGCATCAAAGTAGACACCTCCTCCACAACAGACGTTCATACAGCATTATACAGCTATTGATGTATAAACGTCTATCAAACCACAATACATTCCACTCTGAAAGTATTGCCAGTAAATTATTTAGCTGCGCTATACGACAGAAGACCACAACAACGGATTTGTGCAACAGCAAATTTCACGAACGGTGATATCCAGCGATGTAGCTAACTCGCGCCAGAAGAAAGGTAAGTTGATCAAAATTGAGAGTAGATGCAGTGAACAGCAAAAGCATCGGAAAATGGATACACAGTTAAGCAACAGAGAATCCAATGGGAACTATCGCCCCCAACACCGCACTTTATATACCATCGTTTTCAATTAAGCCTTAAAGACATTATCATCATACCTAAAGGATTATATGAACTAAGAGTCGCAAATATCGAGACATCTTATGGCACTAAAGTGCGCAAATATGACCTCTGGTAAATCCTATGCAAAATACTCGAAGGGGTCGAGTATTAATGTCGACTACTCAATTCTACCATTCATGCTCGCCTAAACTCAAGCAATAGAAACATATCTAAATTAGGTGAACCCACAGACACATCAAGCATTAAATTTGTCAACAGACTACCCAGAAATATTGCGACTCAATATTTAACACATTTTATTGTCAATTTACTTAACAGATAAAATAACAACCTATCGAACTATTGAGATCGCTTCATATCTATTTTTTGATCACAACCCTTGTATTTAAACTCTAAACGAACGCAATTCGCCAAGCATGCGTAGTCTAAAAATTTTTTAACTGCAGAAGAGTTTGGGTCACCTACATTAACACTAATCTCAGAATCGACAGACTCCACTTGCTCAGATGATATTTTTTTAAGTGTCAACTTCCCGATTCTATCGATACTAAACACAAAGGAATCTTCTTTTATTTCACAATATGCCACATATTTAGCCACCACATCTTCTTTTTTATCCAACATAGTTATATAGGAAATATTTTCAGTGGCGCTAAATCGATCATATTTTCCAGCAGTAAACTTTATACTGTGTTGTAGATCTTCGCTTGAAATTCCAGACAGCACGTCAGTACCTTCTGGAAGAATGTAAACTTCATCCACTAGAGAGACTTTATTAACCATATCCGCACAAGTAACCAATTCATCCCACATATTTTCAGGAAGCGTCAATAGATCCACCTTTGCAAGCTTACGCACAAGATTTAACACCCTTACTACCACGCCAGCAAATTCGCAGAAGAAAGAAACCCCTGCCTTGTAACGTTCAAAATAATCAAGTTTCCTTCCCTCAGCTTTATCTCCTTTTAGATCGACATGCACGGTATCCATATAAATCCATGACTCTGCAATCAATACATCTGAGAGAACGACAGTTTTTTCACTTCCATCTTCATCTAGCCGTTGAACTCCATAACGAACATTATCTTTTTCCTCGCAGCGATGCTTGAACCAGTCCATCATAGAGTTAAACTCTTCCAGTTGGTCTTCGGGAAAAGAATCACCAGGAACCAATGATTTGATAGCTTTAAAAACCTTAGCTAGGTAAATGGACTCACTTGGCAGCAACAATGCCCGCAAGCGTCCCGCTAGAGACTCAACAGCCTCTTCATTTTCACATGTTTGCCATTTAAGGGTAATAGTACCCTCTTCAGACTCTTGTAATATAAAAAATGGTTTAGAATACCTCTCAATATCTCCACTTTTTACCAATGAATGAGCTTCGACTCTACGGGCACGTCTAATGAATCGTTCAATAATCTCTTGAGATGAAATATTTTTTGCATTTTTCCCTCGTTGCGACACTGCAGCACCCCTCATAAATGATCCATTAACAGACACTCAGTTAGCTTAGAATACCACATCGAACATACAAGAGAGAACTCAAATCTTTAGTCTTAAGATATTTAACTAGATTACGACTTAAAAGCTAAGCTAGTTCTGTTAATAATAACGTAGTTAGCCGCTAGATACAGCAAAAATCCCGGCTTGCCCCTAACGAGGAATCAGCCGCTAGAATCCAGCCTCACTTCGCACCCAGTTCACGAGTTCCTTGTATCCCATCGACCCATCAGCAACACTCAGCATGGCCGAGAGGAACGCCGCATGATCGGGTGCAAAATCAACACCGCACATCCTGAGATACGCACCTAGCAGAGCGGCTCCAGTTCGTTTATTTCCATCCAGGAAGGGATGCCCCGAAATGACGCCAACATCCCCCTCATCACGCACACCATCCAGGCCACCAAAGCGTACAATCGCCGCCGAATGGATAGCGCACACCTCATCCCGCGAAAACGCAAAAGCGCTCACTTGGCAAGTTCTTCAAACACGTCCGCGTAAGCATCCATGAAGTCGACAGCGACGTCGACAGCACTCGCCGCCTGCTGGGCCGGCTGAATAACCACCCAGGGCCTGTTGTTCTTGAGGATCGTGACAGGCTTCCCCGTCCGGTTCACCTCTGCCGTCACTCGCGAAAAGTTATTCTTCGCCTCGGCGAGCCCCATAGTAAGAGCCGACATATTACCCCTTCGATTCTAGCCACAATTATGGCCAGAATATGGCATCAGATCAATCGATTGGCCACAACGAGCGCGGAAGATCTGACACTCGCCACGCTCGCCTAATAAAGAAACACCGGCCTCGTCCCACGAATCAGGGACGAGGCCGGGGCCCGCTACTCTAGCCGGCTATTTTGGTCAGCTTAGTCAGCTGCTTTAGTCAGTTTCAGCCAGCTTAGTTAGCTAGGAAGCCGCTAAAAAGCGTCACTCCCACTCAATGGTGCCCGGAGGCTTGGAGGTGCAGTCGAGCACCACGCGGTTGACCTCGGGGACGGTGTTGGTGATGCGGGTGGAGATGCGCGCTAGCACCTCGTAGGGTAGGCGGGTCCAGTCGGCGGTCATGGCGTCCTCACTGGAAACCGGGCGCAGCACGATCGGGTGACCGTAGGTACGCCCGTCGCCCTGCACGCCTACGCTGCGCACGCCAGCTAGCAGCACTACCGGGCATTGCCAGATTTCCTCATCCAGCCCGGCAGCGGTTAGCTCCTCGCGGGCGATCAGGTCGGCGGCGCGCAGTACGCGCAGGTTTTCTGTGGTTACTTCACCAACAATGCGGATGCCCAGGCCGGGGCCGGGGAAGGGCTGGCGCGCCACGATCTTCTCGGGCACACCCAGTTCGCGCCCAATTGCGCGCACCTCATCCTTGAACAGCTCGCGTAGCGGCTCAATCAGCTCAAAGTCCAGGTCGTCAGGCAGGCCGCCCACGTTGTGGTGGCTCTTGATGTTGGCTGCACCCTCGCCACCGCCGGATTCGACGACGTCGGGGTAGAGCGTGCCTTGCACCAGGAACTTAATCTCGCCACCGGCAGCGCCAACCTCCTCAATGACGCGGCGCTGAGCCGCCTCGAAGGAGCGAATGAATTCGCGGCCAATGATCTTGCGCTTGGTTTCGGGGTCAGTTACCCCAGCCAGGGCGCTAAGGAAACGCTCGGTTTCATCCACGGTGATTACGCGGATACCCATGCCCTCGGCGTAGTCGTGCTCAACCTGTTCGCGTTCACCGGCGCGCAGCAGGCCGTGGTCCACAAAGATGCAGGTGAGCTGGTCACCAATGGCCTTGTGCACCAGCGCGGCGGCCACGGAGGAGTCCACGCCGCCACTTAGGCCACAGATTACGTGGGCGTCACCCACCTGCTCGCGGATGCGCTCAACCTGCTCATCAATGATGTTGCCGGGCGTCCAGTCGGCAGCCAGGCCGGCGCCGTCGTAAAGGAAGTGCTCCAGGGCGCGCTGACCGAACTCGCTGTGCAGCACCTCAGGGTGCCACTGCATACCGAATAGCCGGCGGCTGCGGTCTTCAAAAGCGGCCACGGGGGTCTCAGCGGTGGAAGCGGTAACCACAAAGCCTTCAGGGGCGGACTGCACCGAGTCGCCGTGACTCATCCACACCACCTGGTTTGCGGGGGTGGAGGCAAACAGGCAGGAGTTGGAGTCCACCTCGGCGGGGGTGTGTCCATACTCGCGGGTGCCGGTGCGGCCCACGCGCCCACCCAGGCCCTGCGCCATGGTTTGGAAGCCGTAGCAGATACCCAAGATCGGAACGCCAGCATCGAAAATGGCCGGGTCTACGCTGGGGGCGCCTTCCTGATAAACCGAGGAAGGACCGCCGGAAAGAATAATCGCCGCCGGCTCTTTGGCCAGCATGTCGGCGACGCTCATAGTGTGCGGGACGATCTCGGAGTAGACCTTGGCCTCACGTACACGTCGGGCAATTAGCTGCGCGTACTGGGCACCGAAGTCCACCACAAGAACCGGCTTGGGGCCGCCGGCGGGGCTTACAGAATCGGTCACCTTCTTAGGTTACCTGCCCGCCGCTAAAGTTTTCAGCCCTGTGCCCGACGCCGTCGCTCGCCTCCCGCCCAGGGCGTAAGTTCCGCTTGTTCTGCTTTCCCGCCGCCACCGCGTCTCTCCTGCCCAGGGCGTAAGGCTAACCGTCTAGGCTAGGGGCCCCACGCCTGTCCGCGTCTCTCCTGCCCAGGGCGTAAGTTCCGCTTGTTCTGCTTTCCCGCGCCCGACGCCGCAAACACTCAAAACTCCCCAAAACCTACCCGCTGAGTTGCAATTTCTTGCAAAATCAAGAGCTATTAAAATAGAAGTTTTCCACCTTCGATTTATAGGCTTTACATAAGAATGCAGGCCACGACGGCTTGCAACACTCCCCCTGACAGCTCCCTACAGATACGGACTTTTTGGCGCATTGACAAGGAAAACTGGCAGATAAATAATTTTAGTGAGGTGGGCTTCACAGCATCAGCACAGCCCCTGATCTTGTAACCAACCTCAAAATCGTGGTCGTTAATTCATTTAGCCTCCACCTGCCTCAATACTGCGACGTCTATTTACAACCACTAGCAGAAAGGATTAGCCCAATGGCAACCGTCGCGCTTTTGGGTGCAGGCTTCATTGGGAATCTCCACGCTGCCAACCTAGCCGTGCACCCGCACGCAGAACTGAGCTGGGTATTTGACCCCCAGAGCGAGCTGGCTAAACTAACCGCGCGCAAATATCACGGCATTGCCGCCTCTAGCGCCCGCCAGGTTTTTGCCGATCCCAGCGTGGATGCGGTAATTATCGCGTCCACCACTGACTCCCATGCCGAACTACTCGATCTCGCGTTAGAGCACCAAAAGCCTGTACTGGTTGAGATGCCTCTAACCACTTCGGCACTTAGCGGCAACGATTACGTCAAGCGCTTCACCGATGCACACCTGCTAGCTATGCCAGATCTGTGCCGGCGCTTTGCGCCCAACTACATTCAGCTGCGCACCTGCATTTGTGATGACTCTTTGGGAGACATTGAGCTGTTGCAGATCTCTTCACGCGGCATTTCCCTGTCCCCCTTTGAGAATTATGGACACCGCCAGGCCCGCCTGCGTGAGCGCCTATTTCACTTCTTTGACCTGGCCACCTGGCTACTTAACAGCCTGCCGGTAGATATTTACGCAGCCTCCAGTCGGCTTGAAGATGCACCCAATTCCCCCATCAACACCTGTGTGGCCACGCTGCGGTTTGCCAACGGCGCCCTGTGCCAGTTGGACGCCTCCATGCGTGACGGCTTGAGCTATGACGAGCGAGTAAGTGCGCGCGGTGCCTTTGCCGCCGCCGAAACCCAACGTGGTTCTAGCGTGGCACTGCGCCTGCACCAGACCCAACGCTCAGTAAAACGCTATGTGGATGCCGATTGGCATGAGCGTATCACCCCGATTTTTGCCAGTTCTCTAGAGGGTTTCCTGAGTGCTCTTGAGAGCGAGGAAACCCCACCAGCCACCCTGCAAGACGCCATTGTTGCGCAAGTGATCACACAAGCGTTCGCTCAGTCACTAACTGAAGAGCGCCCGGTGCCGTTTAATTGGAACAATCCTCTAGGTTTGTCAGTAATAAAACCTGATTTTTTTGACGCCCGCCACACCGCCTAGCGACAGTGCGCAAACATATGCCGCAGCTCACGAAAATTCGTGCATACAAATCTTTTCAGACCGGGTAATGTATTCATCAACAGCGAGGCGCGAAACGTTTCGGAAGATTTTCTGAAACAGATTGCAGTAACTTGCTAGAGAGCTTGATCCTAAGCTCCCCAAATACATACAAACCCCAGGAGATAACGAAAATGACCGCCGTACTCGAAACCACCACCACCGCTACTTCCACCCAGTCCGTCGCCAAGAACGACACCCGCGACGCCGACCTCTACAGCTTCACCATGGCCATGGGCGCTATCGCCGTCATGGTTGTCCTGATGGCCCTAGTTGGCGCCGTCACCGGCACCGCCATCATCACCATCGCCGCCGGCCTAGTTGCCAGCGCCGCCACCTTCATCGGTGTGTACACCGGCATTAACCTGCTTAACCGCTGACTAAACCTCAGGTGGCTGGTAGCCACTTTAGACAGCTGCCAGCCACCCTCCGGGGTTTCCTTCACCCGGTAGATACGCGCCGCCCAGTAAATACGCTCCGCCCGATAAATACGCGTCAGCAGTAATCACCGCGCTTGGTAGTAAGCACCGCATTTGGCGGCCGACCT
>ERZ773045.254-NODE-254-length-28701-cov-4.083013_pt1 | contig 28701 bp, 30 predicted proteins | sample MGYA00580635_ERZ773045 | MGnify/ENA primary metagenome ERZ773045 (study PRJEB29015, sample SAMEA2738115) | human oral metagenome | biome: human oral; feature: human-associated habitat; material: saliva | place: China | collected 2261 ...
GCATAAACTCTTCCTCCATATTTGTTTATATATAGGAAGATATAACCTCATTTTATTTAGTAATTACAAGGGTTAATTGAAGTTTTCACCCACACTTTTTGTCCACCCTCAAACTTCTTCAGAAAAAGATTAAACCCTTATAACACTAGATATTTACTAGTGTTATAAGGGTTTTTACACACACTTTTTGTCCTATAAGCCGATTATTACAATACCAAACGCATTAAGCTCAAATTAAAAGGAATGAGTCCGATAGAATATCGAACTCATTCCCAAAAAGTAGCTTAATTATATCTGTCCAAGAAAATGGGGGCAGATCAAAGAAGGTCTCTGTTTTTTATATTCTCATATGCGCGCTTTATTATCAGTCTGATCCATTTCCTGTTCCAACAGCCGGCCGGTAGGTGATAAAAGTCTGGCTTTCTTACTTCTCGGCCATTTCTTAATACGAGCTTCCCAATGCATAGCTTCATGTTTATCCGTAAAAGCCTTTTGCCACACCAGTTCAACAGGGCGACGGGAAGCCGTATACTTAGCTCCCTTGCCGCTGTTATGAGTAGCAGTCCGCCGTACCGTATCCGTCGTATACCCCGTATAAAAAGTTCCGTCGGCACACCGAAGCATATACGTGTAATATAGCATTAGAGACTGTCCGTAATTACAACGGATTCCAAAACAACATCTTGTACCGGACGATCCGCACCGGACGTCTTTACACGGCTGATTTTTTCAACTACATCATAATTCTCTACGACCTTACCGAAAATAGAATGGTGATTTTGCAGCCACGGGGTAGGAACTACCGTAATAAAGAATTGTGAGCTTCCCGTATTCGGACCCGCATTGGCCATTGCCAAGATGCCCGGCTCCGCAAACGTAAGCCCGGGAGCGAATTCGTCAGGAATCATTTCATCGGAGCCGCCGAATCCTGTTCCTTCAGGATCGCCACCTTGAATCATAAAGTCTTTAATAATACGATGGAAAATTGTCCCGTCATAAAATTTTTTGTCTGCCAATTTTTTAAAGTTACCCACCGTAATCGGAGCTTTATCGACGAAAAGTTCTACTGTAAAGTCTCCTTCGTTAGTTTTAAATTTTGCATACAATGTTTTTTCCATTATAAAAATCCTCCTGAAATATTATCTGTTACGGTAAAAACAAGATGGGATTAGTTGGGGATCCGTTTACCCGTACTTCATAATGGACATGCGGCCCCGTGCTGTTTCCCGTACTGCCGGCCAGAGCGATAATATCACCCGTCTTTACTTCCTGCCCTTCTACGACAAGAAGCATAGAGTTGTGTCCGTACCGAGTAACAATTCCGTTACCATGGTCGATTTCAACCAGATTGCCGTAGCCTGAAACCCAGCCGGAAACCCTAACCTTCCCTGATGCCGTAGCCCGCACAGGCGTACCGTATTCAACACCGATATCGATGCCTTCGTGGAAGGAACTTGCCCCTGCCATAGGGCTTGTCCGATATCCGTACTGGGACGTAATCGTTCCGTTTACAGGCCAAATAGAGGGATACGTAGATACGCTATACTTACTTGTCGACTGCTGCATATGAATAACTTGCTGTCCCGCCGTATCGCCAAGTACTGTTTTTAGCGTAATAAAGCTGATAATTCGGGCATTACTCTTTGTTTCCAAACGGGAGGCAGCGTGCAGTAATTCATTATATCCGGCATGTGATAAATCTTCGCTTTTCTTCTTTTGGCCTGCTACGCTGCCCTCACCTTTTGGGGATTCACCGGCGCCGGCGCCTTTAACCATCTGACGGAGCTCTTGATCCAAAGAGTCCATTTTATCCATTTTTTCTTCCAGTGATGTAGTTTTATCTCTTAACAGTTCTAACTGCTGTTGATGCAGTTCTTCCTGTTCTCGCATAGTCGTATATGATACAAGCCCGAAAACAAAGGTTATGAGAAGCACGGCCCCTATAATAACAACTATAAGCGCCGTTATTTTATATTTCCTGTATCGTTCAGGCGAAAGAACTACCGGCTCTTCCGGAGCTTCCAGCGCCTTCATACTACGCAATTTCATTTTGAGCCCGCAAGACTTTGCGGTTTCAATGAGCTGTACCACCTTATCCTTAGCGTCCAAAAAATCGCCTTCCTATCCCTTTTGTACCGGGCTGACCGTTCCGGTATAACGTAATGCATCGGCAAGGCTTTCTTTTTCTTCCTCACTCATGCTGTATAGACACTTACCGTCAATAATAGGCTTTGCAAAAATGCGCGATTCATTTCGACCATATACGCTCGACAAGCAGAATCCGTCATTCTTGCCGTCTAAAATAGTAAAAGCAAAACTCAGATTGTTGCCTATATTATCAAAAGCATTATATTTAACAAAGCCGATTTTACGAAAGCATTGATTTTGCATGGATAAGATATCCTTCTGCGTACTGTGCATTAAGTCCAACGAACCTCTCAGCTCCTGTAGTTCCGCAACATCTGCATGCAATTTCGCTTCCAGGCTTTGGCCTATTTCATCTTGCATGAAAAAAGTGTACTTTTTCTGTAATTTTGCAAGACGATAATTTAAAAGACCGATGTAGATGAGTAAGAGCAACAAAAGTACGATAATAGCTCCGCCGCCTGCCCATAAAAAGATTTCCGTATCCAATCCTTCAAACATAAGCTCTTTCCTCCCTATATCAAAAAACAGGTCCTGCGACAGACCCGTCTTACGTACGTTATACCGTAAAAGAGAGGCCGTCTTGCATTGTTTCCTGTGTATTGGTTTCTGTTAAAAGAGACATTAATCGCTCAAATTCCGCTTCCGAAGCAAAGGAAATTTCGATTTTTCCTTTATTTTTCTTATTAATACGAATGGCCACATTCGTGCCGAAGTGCATTTTCAGTCGATCCCGCAATGCCTCTACATGGGCATCGGCCGGCGGTGCATCTGAACGTCCTTGGGACCCTTCCAGTAAGTGCTTAACAAACTGCTCCGCCTGACGGGCATTCAATCCGGCCGTAGCAATGTGTAAAGCCGCCTTCTTTTGCACACTTTCTTCCGACAAGGCCAATAAAGGTCGTGCTTGCCCCATGGTCAGTACCCCGGCCTCCACCGATTTGAGCACTGCCGGCGAAAGACCTAAAAGACGCATCAAATTTGCTACATGAGAGCGACTCTTACCGACCTTCTCCGCCAATTCCTCCTGCGTCCAACCGTTCATATCAATAAGAACTTTATAGGCAGTCGCTTCTTCGACAACGTTAAGATTTTCGCGTTGAATATTTTCAATTAAAGACACTTCTGCCGCCACACGATCTTCATAGGTTCGCACAACAACCGGGACTTGGGTAAGGCCTGCCTCCTTGGCGGCTCGCCAGCGACGTTCTCCGGCAATAATTTCATACCGTCCCTCTCCGATAGCACGTACAACCAAGGGTTGTACAATGCCATATGTGCGTATAGATTCACTCAACTCCTGTAAAGCCTGCTCATCAAAGATACGCCGTGCCTGCTGCGAATTCGGCACTACGGATGCCAAGGGAAGTTCCGTAACAGTACCGTGTAAGGTCGTATTCGTCTCCTTATCTCTGAAAAGAGCATTTACACCTTTGCCCAACCCGCCCTTTTTAGCCGACACGTTTAATCACCTCTCTAGCCAACTTCTTATATACAGCCGCCCCCTTGGACGAGGGAGCATAAGTCGTAATGGGTTCTCCGAAGCTGGGGGCTTCTCCGAGACGAACATTACGCGGAATAATTGTATTAAATACACGGTCTTTAAAATACTTACGCACTTCATCGGCTACTTGTAAGGATAAGTTGGTCCTGCCGTCATACATGGTTAAAAGCAGTCCGAGAACGGACAGCCTGCGATTCATATCCGCACTGATGCGCCGAATCGTTTCCGTCAACTGTGCCAATCCTTCCAAAGCATAGAACTCACATTGTACGGGAATCAAAACAAAGTCCGCAGCAACCAGAGCATTAACAGTCAATAAATCCAAAGATGGCGGACAATCTATGATAATATAGTCGAAATCCTTACCCTTCGGAGTCACAACACCCTGTAGAGCTTTTTGTAAGATATATTCTCTTTCTTCCAAATTAACCAGTTCCACAGTAGCACCGGCCAAGTCCATCGTTGCAGGAGCCACAAAAAGGCGTTTAACATCCGTACTTACGATAATGTCGTTCATGGTCCGGTTGCCGATTAATGCATCGTAAGTTCCCCCGTCAAGGGTCGTTTTATCGACGCCTAAGCCGCTCGTCGCATTCCCTTGGGGATCCAAATCAATAATTAAGGATTTTTTTCCCGCTTCTGCCAAACATGCGCTTACATTAACGGCTGTCGTAGTCTTACCAACGCCGCCTTTTTGGTTGGTTACGGCTATTATTCGCGCCACCGGATTCACCTCACTGTCCCCACATCATATCTACAGTCTATCGTATAGTATAGCATAAAGCCGCTTATTATACGATAGATTTTCTCCTTCTACCCCCGACTTCACTACAATGCTATAATACAAATATATATATGTATTGAAAGGAGATTACTATGGTAACAACAGCACTTCATATAGATACAGTCGACGAAAAACGTCTCCAATATCGCCTGTCGGAACGAAACCTTACAGGTCTTGATACTTCCACTATAAAAACGGCGGTTCAAACCCTTCTCCCTCTTATAAATGCAAAAGGAATCTATGATGAACTCCCTTACGACTTATGCACCGACAGCTTTGGCGGAAAAGCACCTTTTGCCGTAGAAGGAGAACAAATTATTCCTTTCCTACAGCAAGCGGAAACAATTATAGCCATGTCCGTCACCTTGGGCAAAGACATTGACGATTACATCGACAAATTTTTTACTTCCGGAGATTTTGCTACCGGCATGCTCGCCGACTGCACAGCTGCCGCAGCTCTGGATACGCTTTTAAATAGATTGACGGAAATCATTGATATCACGTATTCTCGCGATGAATTGAAAACAGCTTGGCGTATTTGCCCGGGCGAAGGTGATTTCCCCTTGTCACAACAAATCGAAATTCTAGCCTCTCTACAGTCCGAAGAAATCGGAGTCACCGTCTCACCGGGACGCATGATCAGTCCGCGTAAAACCTTAACAGCCTTGGCCGGCCTTCGCTCATTACAAGGAGGATGCAGTTCCTGCAGCGGCTCTTGTAACGGTTGCAGTGCCTGCGGCGAAGAATAATAAAATAATAAAAGCATCTCTTGCCGGCGGCATACTTTGTGCCGTCTTGCAAGAGATGCTTTTTGCATCCTTAAAATACGTCGTGCAACACAATCGTCTGAGACCGGTCGGGACCAACTGAAACAATTCCCAGAGGAACCCCGACAAGTTGGCTGATTCGTTCTACATAATAACGGGCATTTTCGGGCAATTCATCATAAGATTTACAACCTGAAATATCCGTCTTCCAGCCGGGCAATTCTTCGTAAACAGGCTCTACATCCTGAAGTATATTCAAGCTTTCCGGGTATTCTTTCAATTCAATACCCTTGTACATATAGCCTTTACAAATATTAATTGTATCCAATCCGTCTAAAATATCTAACCTCGTAATTGCCAAGTAATCGAGGCTATTCAGCATGGCTGCATAGCGAACAACGACAGAATCGAACCATCCGCAGCGACGGCTACGCCCGGTTACGGTACCGAACTCATGTCCCGTTTCACGCAGGTATTCACCGATTTTATTGCTCTGCTCTGCCGGAAAGGGACCGGCCCCGACACGAGTCGTGTAAGCCTTAACGACACCGATAATATTGCTCATCATACGCGGGCCTACGCCGGATCCGACACAAGCTCCACCGGCCGTAGGGTTGGAACTCGTTACGAAGGGGTACGTACCGTGATCCAAATCGAGCATCGTAGCCTGAGCCCCTTCAAACAAAACTTTTTTACCTTCCTTAATATATTGGTTCGCCGAATATTCCGTATCCTTTACATACGGACGAATACGTTCAGCTAACGCCGTGTATTTAGTAAAAATTTCTTCAAAGTCAAAGCCTTCACAGTTGTAGTATGTCGCAAAAAGTCGGTTCTTTAATTCTAAGTTTGTCTTTAATTTTTGATAGAATACGTCACGATCCATCAAGTCGCCGATGCGAATACCGACGCGGTTAATCTTATCCGCATAGCAAGGACCGATGCCATTTTTAGTCGTACCGATTTTATCATCACCGCGCAGTTTTTCATCTTCTTCATCTATGCGAATATGATACGGCATAATAACATGGGCCCGTGTTGAAACTTCCAATTTACTGATCGTAACACCTTTTTTAACCATTCCGTCAATTTCTTCTAGAAGAACTTCCGGATTTACAACAACACCGTTACCGATGATACATGTTTTTTCGGAAAATAAGATGCCCGACGGTAAGAGCCGTAATGCGAAGGATTGGCCGTCTGCCACCACCGTATGACCGGCATTATTACCGCCTTGTGAACGAATAACCACATCAGCTTTTTGTGCCAAATAATCAACAATCTTACCTTTACCTTCGTCACCCCACTGGGTTCCCAGTACCATAGCCGTCGCCATCTATTCAACATCCCTTCAAGTGTATATGTTCACTATATCAAACACTTAGTATTATACATTAAAAGTTTGTAAATTCATACCTTATTTACAGGCCCCGACCTCCATAGAAGAGCTGTTCCCGTGCTTACAATGAATTTTCCCTTATATTATTAGCTTTTTGCAATCATTTACGCTATAATGGATAAACGTATTGCTATAATTTTGCGGTCTAAGGAGAGAACCATTATGTTATTTGATAAAACTCAAATCGGCGGTATTGATGCGAAGTGCCGCATCATTCGTTCCGCTACTTTTGAGGGTATGGCCGATACCAACGGATTCCCGACGGAACGGCTACTTCAAAATTATGCTACCTTAGCCGATGGCGGGAGCGGAATCATCATTACGGGAATGATGGCAGTCAGCCCGATGGAGCCGCATCAACACAGCCAAATTCGAATCAGTTCGGATAATTGTATCGAACCGTTACAAAAGCTTACTACCTGTGTACACGAACACGGCGGTAAAGTAGTAGCACAATTAGTTGTCATGGGTTCCGCCATCGCATTACCGGAGGGTTCTGTAAAAGCCATAAGCCCCAGCGGAATTCAAGAAAAAGTGGTAACAACGGAAGGCCCTTTGCATATATTGGAAACAAAAGAAATAAAACAGCTCGTACAAGACATGGCAAAGGCTGTCGTTCGTGCTCGTAAAGCCGGTTTTGACGGCATTCAGATTCATGGTGCCCACGGTTACTTGGCAAGTAAATTTCTAACGCCTTACTTTAATCATAGAACCGATGAATACGGCGGCAGTTTAGAGAATCGAGCTCGTTTTCTTATCGAATGTATTATGGCGGCTCGAACTGTCGTAGGCCCCGACTATCCCCTGTGGCTTAAATTAAACAGTGCCGATTACATGGAAGAGGGTGGCATGACCTTCGAAGAAAGCAAGGAAGTCATGTCTATGGCCGTATCTTCAGGAATTAATGCCATTGAAGTAAGTGGCGGAAATACGGCATCTTTACCGCGCCAAGGCCCGATTCGTGCTATTCGTCGCACGAAGGAACCCATGTATTTTGCTTCTTATGCCGCAGAAGCAGCTACCGTATTAAAAGGTAAGGCCGACGTCGGTGTTGTCGGCGGTTTCCGCAACGTAAGTGATATGGAAGCCTGTCTTGAGTCTACGGACATATCCTTTATCTCCTTAAGTCGACCCTTACTTCGCGAACCCGATTTGCCTCGTCGTTGGAGAGCCGGCTCTCAAGATCCGGCTCTGTGTATTTCCTGCTCTCGCTGTTTTAAAGCGGAAAACGTAGACTGTATCTTTAACGAAAAAGCGGCCGACAACTAAACCGATTTATTTCTGCCGATACTTTTCATACCGTAAGAGGAGGCTCGTCTTATGGCGGTTTTGTTGATTATTATTACACTGCTGTTAATGCTTATCGTAACGATACTCTCCATACCGCTGACCTATACAGTTCGTCTATATATAACCTCGCCCTTTAAGGCGACGGCAACTGTAAACTGGTCAGGACGGGTCTTTTTGTTTTCCTTCCGTTATGTTCTCGGAAAAGCTCCGCTTCTGCGCTTGTATATAAAAAGGGTGCGACACCGCTCGCCCCTTGCTGAACCGGATATAAATCAAGATTCGGAACTACTGAAAAATGATGCTGAAACGAGCGAAACGGATGCGGTAGAAAGGGCCGTTCAGAAGACTGAAAGAGATGAAGAGGATAGTGGCAGTACGGCAAAAGAAGGCTCGCAAACACGTGTGCCCCTTCGTCCCCTTCTACTCAATCGAGAAATTGCCGTCCAAGTCCTGCTTTTGATCGGTCACATACTTCATCATTCCCGCTTGCGAACTTTTACCGCAAACGGTACTATAGGCATAGGCAGTCCTCACGAAACGGGAATCTTAGCCGGATGGCTTTATGCAACTATCCCGCAGAGTATTCACGAACTACAATTCAACTATTTGGAAAAAGAGTATAATGCCCGTCTTACCTCCGGTGGACGCATTATTCCGCTTATCCTGATTTTCTGCGTACTGCCTTTTATATTCTCACAACCTGTACGCCGTATTATACGTACTTATATTACACTCGGAGGTAAATACAATCATGTCCAACGAAGTAAAGACCAATCTTGAATCTATTTTTCAAAGTTTTCAGGAAATGATTAAAGTTGAAACAGTCGTCGGCGAAGCCCTGCATATCGGTGATGCCATCCTCGTCCCCTTTGTAGACGTAACCTTCGGATTCGGATCCGGCGGTTTCGGCGGTAAGGGCGACACAGCTAGCGAAAGTGCCGGCGGCGGTGGAGGCGCTAAGCTGGAACCTACGGCGATTCTGGTCATTAAAGGAGATCGTGTCGAAATGTTCTCTATTAAACAAGACGGGTATCATGCATCGGGGTTCGAAAAACTCTTAACCATGGCTCCGGAAATTATTGAAAAGATGAAGAAAGACAAATATATATATATTAAAGACGATGAAGAAACGGACATGGAAACGCCTAATAAGGATGAAGAAGCACATTAAAAACTCTATCGTGTTACAAAGTACCAAAATCCATTGTGCTTTTCACCGTTCTTTGTTATAATGGGCAAATGAAAGACAATCTTTCGTTTCAGGAGGTATAGGAATATGAATTTGAAAAAACAACTTGCATCTTTTGCTGTAGTCGGTATGCTCGGCGTTGCTGCCGCAACTTCCGCGTTCGCAGCCGGCGTAGGCTATGTAAACTTTGATGCATTAATACAGGCTCACAAAAACTATCCGAAAGCTACGGCTCAAATGCAAAATGCCGTTAAAAAAGCTCAGGATGAATATAAGAGCAAGAGTGCAAAAATGACAACCGACCAACAGAGACAGGAACTTGGCAACAAACTCAGCCAAGACCTCAATAAGTTGGAATTTGATTTGCTCAACCCTATTCAGAAAGATATTCAGGATAAGGTTGAACAAGATCGCCAAGCAAAAGGTTTGGATGCTATCGTTGTTCAGGGATCCATCATTGCCGGTGCCGACAAAGCGGTTGACGAAACACAGGCAGTTGCCGCATTGCTGAAATAAGAAAATTCATTAAAAGCATGACGAATCATTTCGTCATGCTTTTTTATTTACCGATTTTATATTTTTGACTCGAAAATCGCCCTTCGTAAAATGGATTATAAGCCCTTATTTTTAATTTTAAATCCATTTATATGAAAAAGTATCATTTTTCGTTTAAACGCAAAATAAGGTCATTTTTCGCCCTTTTCCATTTTTTGAAAATAATTATTGACATATACCCCAGTGGGGTATATTATACTATTATTCTTAAATATATGTTTGGGAGGTTCACATGACAGAGAAAAAATCTTGCTCATGCATGGCTGATATAAAACATAAGCACAGAGAAGAACAAGAGTATAAACAATTAGTCTGTCGCCTTAATCGAATTGAAGGCCAAGTCAGGGGTATCAAAAAAATGTTGGAAGAGGAACGATACTGTGTGGACATACTGACACAGGTCAGTGCCGTCCAGTCGGCATTGAATGCCTTCAATAAAGAACTCTTAGGCGAGCATATAAAGACTTGTGTAGTCAACGATATTCGACAGGGGAATGACGAAGTTGTAGACGAGCTGGTCTCATTACTGCAAAAAATGATGAAGTAGGTGATTATATGAAACATGAAAAGTTTATTGTAACAGGTATGACCTGCTCTGCCTGCTCCAGTCGTGTCGAAAAAACGGTTTCCCAATTAGAAGGCATGGAAAAAGCCAGCGTTAATTTACTGACCAACAGCATGCAAGTGGATTACGACGAAACAAAACTATCCTCCCAAGATATTGTTGATGCCGTTATCGGTGCCGGTTACGGAGCCTCATCCTCCGATCAACAACAAGCTGAGAATGTTGCTACTCCACCGACCGGCGGATCTTCAACAATAGTTGATGCTCTAAACGCCATGAAAAAACGGCTAATCCTATCCGTTCTTTTCCTCATTCCCACAATGTATGTATCATCGCACGGCCTATTTAAAGCCGTCTTCGGTTTACCTGTTCCGGATGCAGTCGCCCGTATTTTCGACGGTCCGGAAAATGCCATGATTTATGCATTTGCTCAATTTGTCCTGGTCTTGCCCATTATTTATTTAAATCGCCATTACTATATTAACGGCTTCCGCAATCTCTTTAAAGGGGCCCCCAATATGGACAGCCTCGTAGGCCTCGGCTCAGCGGCTTCCGCCTTTTTTGGTATTTTCGCCATATTCCGTATCGCTTGGGGGCTTGGTCACGGTGATTTAACCTTAGTCGAATCGTACAGTACAAACTTATATTTTGAATCGGCCGGTATGATTGTCACCTTAATCACAGTAGGTAAATACATGGAAGCCCGTGCAAAGGGTAAAACAAGCCAAGCCATTGAAAAACTTATGGATTTGGCCCCCAAGGAAGCACGAGTTATTCGTAACGGCAAAGAGTCGACAATTCCGGTAAGTCAGCTCCGAATCGGTGATGAAATCGTTGTTCGCCCCGGCGAAAGCATTCCTGCTGACGGAGTCATTTCTGAAGGTACGACAAGTATTGATGAATCAGCCCTTACAGGCGAAAGTATTCCTGTTGATAAGCAAGTCGGTGACACCGTTACGGCAGCCACTATGAATAAGGCCGGATCCATTCATATGACAGCAAAGCGAATCGGTGATGATATGACTATCAGTCAGATTATCCGTCTCGTCGATGAAGCAAGTAGCAGTAAGGCTCCTATTGCCAAAACAGCTGATAAAATTGCAGGCGTTTTTGTCCCTACAGTTATTACAATTGCCGTTATTACGGCAGCCGTATGGTATTTCTTAATGGGGGCTTCCCTTGAATTCGCATTTTCTCTCGGCATTTCCGTTCTTGTTATTTCTTGCCCTTGTGCACTCGGACTGGCAACGCCGGTTGCCATCATGGTCGGTACGGGCAAGGGGGCTGAAAACGGAATTCTTATCAAATCGGGAGAAGCTCTTGAGTCGGCTCATTCCATTGACACAGTCGTAATGGACAAAACCGGAACTATTACGGAAGGAAAACCCGGTGTAACAGATGTCCTCCCTTTGAATACGGAGCTTCATAACCTTCTTTCCGTTGCCGTAGGCTTGGAAAATAAAAGTGAACATCCTTTAGGTGCCGCCATTGTTCAATACGGTAAAGATAAAAATATTGTTCCCGCTCCCGTATCGGACTTTACCGCCATTTTCGGCAAGGGTATTCGGGCCACTGTAAACGGTACGACTTGGTATGCCGGAAATCGCCGCTTATTGGAAGACGTAGGAATTGATACGACTTCCGTTATCAACACCTTGAATCGCTTAGGCGATGAAGGTAAGACCCCCCTACTCTTTGCAACAGACAAAGCAATAGAAGGAATCATTGCCGTTGCCGACATGGAAAAAGAATCCAGCGCCAAAGCGATTGCTCTCTTCCGCCATATGGGTATTCAAGTAGTCATGCTCACAGGCGATAATGAACGCACAGCTAAAGCGGTACAACAGCGATTACAGATTCCCAAGGTTATTGCCGAAGTATTACCCCAAGATAAAGAAAAACATATTTCAGCCTTACAGGCAAAAGGACATCGAGTAGCCATGATCGGCGACGGTATTAACGATGCACCGGCACTTATGAAGGCCGATCTGGGTATTGCCATCGGCGCCGGCACAGATGTAGCCATTGAAAGTGCCGATGCCGTTCTTATGAAAAATGATCTTCTCGATGCCGTAACAGCTGTAAAACTTAGTAAGGCCGTTATTCGCAACATTAAAGAAAACCTTTTCTGGGCCTTCTTTTACAATGTCATCGGCATTCCCTTGGCTGCCGGAGTCCTCTATCCCTTCTTCGGCATCAAACTCAGCCCCATTATTGGGGCGGGCGCTATGAGCCTTAGTAGTTTCTGCGTCGTCATGAATGCATTGAGACTCCGCTTCTTTAAAGTAGAGCATGGGAATGTTTCACGTGAAACAAATTCAAAAAATTCACAAGCACACACAGTTTCAACAACATTAGTTGTTGACGGCATGACGTGTGCCCATTGTCAAAAGCGTGTAGAAGATGCTCTTGCAGCAATTCCCGGAGTCATCTCTGCAACAGTGGATTTATCCACAAACACGGCTATTGTCGAAAGTAATCGGAATATACCTGCCTCTGAATTCAATCATGTAGTTACAGATGCCGGTTATATATTAATATCTCCTAAGGAGGAAAAGAAAATGGAACAAGTGTTAAAAATTGAAGGTATGATGTGCGGCCATTGCCAAAAACATGTAGAAGAAGCCCTCTCTGCCATGGACGGGGTAACATCTGTAACCGTTGATTTAGAAGGTAAGAAAGCAACAGTTACAACAAACAAAGAAATTTCAACAGACCAATTCTCAAAAGTCATTGCTGATGCAGGTTATGAACTCGTAAAATAATACAGAAAAAGTCCTGTCTCATAAAAGAGACGGGACTTTTTTCTATGTGAAAGTGTTTCACGTGAAACTACCATATTATATTAACCGACACCATCGAAATACTATACCTTAAAGTGTCGGCCTATTCACATGATTACAACTTTCTTTGCCTAATTCTTTATAATAAAAGTTCATAAATTTTTCCATGTTTTCAGGTTTACGTAACCAGGCTTCTACTTCCGGCGAAAGAAGATCTCTATGAACTCCCGTTCTCAAATAATATTTCGTTACGCCTAAAACAGGAGCTAATCGGGTTAAGACAGCTTCTTCTACAGTGTCTACTACACCCTTTTCCCATTCATATACAGTTCGGGCCGATACATTTACCATACGAGCTAATTCATAAACGCCGAGCTCCTCTTGCTCTCTTAATCGGTTAATCCGTTGGCTTACATTTTCTTCCATCATGTATCACCTCTTACGCTAATAATTATATATAAAATATTGTATCGGTATTACTCCCAAAAATCTCCAACTACAAATGAAGCCCAAGATCCTGATTCCATTCCTTATAAAAAAATATGTGATAACAATTATAAAAACAATAATTACCTACATCATCGAATACGCTAGTCTCCCCTTTATGGTATATATGTGTACCAACGGGACCATCCTTTTTTACACTAGACAATAAATTTCCATAGCTATCATACTTCTCAAACTCTATTATACGACTCTTCATAACCTGTAATTCGTAATCATAATAAAAAAGAACTCCTAGCTTACTTATTTGTTCATCTCCATACTTTTCTTTATAGACATCGCTCCGAATAGCATAATAGGGTGGTTCATATCGTACGGATTTAACAGAATTTTTATCAAAATACCAAGTCCCTTCAATATCAGAGTGCACCTTATAATAATTAGACTGAGTAGATAAAAATGAAGCAAAAATAGATGCTGACATACACACCAGAAAAATAGCACAGATTATAATTCGTTTTATCATACTTTATCCTTTCATCTTGTAATCTCATAACTATTAAGTACTCATGCTAATTCTACCATTGCATGAAGAAAGGCAAAAGCATATTTTAATCCTTCCCTCATTTGGTATCAACTTTATTCTTTCTATCTTTTTTACGCATAGTATTTTTTTGAAATAGCCTTTATATAAAAAGGAGCGACATAATTATGTCGCTCCTTTATCTTACTTGTTGCTTTCCATATTCATTTCATGACCGTTATGCTGACCCGACATGGATTGATTATTACCGTTCATTTGCATATTCCCGTTACCTTGCATATGATTATCTGCATTTCCCGGGCAGTTATACGGCATCTGATTCCCGTTCATATGCATATGTCCTTGATTGTTACCGTTCATATTCATATACATATTCATTTGGCCTTGAGGCGGAACATACCCGCCTAATTGCGGATCAATCATGCCGAATACCATAGCCAAGTGGGTAAGTGCCACAAAAAGAAATACGGTCAATGCATGACGAACAACTTTGGTATGTTCATTCCAGGCCTTACCTACAATGCCGATTTCTATAAAAAGTAAATAGACGGCCGGAATAATAGCTGCTAAGAAGGAGTAGATAGACAGGCGATCCAAGGGTCCCTTCCAAGCAACTGTCGGTATGTATGCGACAACAAGATAAATAAACAAGAAAATAAAAATAATACTTAAACAAATAGATGCCCCTTTTCGTAAACCGGGCCACGAGTTTCCTTCTTTTTCTTTGTTCAGCAGTGAAAAGATTTCCGAACAAAGAACCAGCTCGGCTAAGGTCATAGGCACTACCATGAAAAGAATTAAAAACCACGGTGCATACATACCCAGTAAATCCATATAGTTAGACATTACCATAGTAAATTCCCCCTTATTAAATTGTCTGACTCATTATACCCCGGTGGGGTATAATTGTAAAGAGAAACAGCTATTTAAACCTATATTTTATAAGCCTTTTATGTATACGATAACCGTATAGAGAGTATTTCAGCTCATTTATAAAAGAACCTGCCAACCGCAAGGGCAGCAGGTCCTTCACACCTCTTATACGTTATTTACTTAAATCAATAGATCCTATTTTCTCACGTAAGGGCAGAACTGCCGGCGGGCTCACAGAAAGTTCATCTACGCCCATACGCAGGAAGTCTTCCGTAAGACTTAAGTCTGCTCCGAGTTCACCGCAAATACCTACCCAAATGCCTTCTTTATGACCGTTTTTAACCGTCATTTCAATAAGTCGGAGAAGGGCAGGATGGCGGGGGTTCAAGAAGTTATCCAAGTCCGTCTGTTGTCGATCGATAGCCAAGGTATACTGGGTCAAGTCATTGGAACCGATGCTGAAGAAGTCCACTTCTTTAGCCAATTTGTCACTAATGAGTGCCGCTGCGGGCGTTTCTATCATAATTCCCACTTCCATCGACTCATCAAAAGCAATTCCTTCATGTCTCAGCTCGTTCTGCACTTGTCTCAATAACTCTCGACTGCGACGCACTTCATCAACGGAAATAATCATGGGAAACATAATGGCAATCTTTCCGTACGCACTGGCTCTACACAAAGCTCGCAACTGTGTTTTAAAAAGAGTCGGTCGAGTTAAGCAAATACGAATAGCACGCATGCCCATAGCCGGATTTTCTTCAGCCTTTAAATCGAAGTAATCCACCTTCTTATCCGCTCCTATATCCAGGGTACGGATAACAACCGTTTTTCCTCCCATCATTTCGACCGTCTTTTTATAAGCTTCAAACTGCTGCTCTTCCGTCGGATAGGTAGCATTTTCCAAATATAGGAATTCGCTACGGAAAAGGCCAATCCCTTCCGCATCATTAGCCAAGGCTTGAGGCACATTATCAGGATTTCCGATATTCGCGAAAACGTTGACCTTATAACCGTCTACCGTAACGGATTCCTTACCTCGATATGCTTCTAAACGAATTTTACGTTCCTCAGCCTCTGCCTGTTTTTTCTTCATCTTATCCAACGTAGTCGAATCGGGATCCAAATATACGGTTCCCGTAAAGCCGTCAACAATAACCGTCTTGCCTTCCACATCCGTATGCAATTGCGTTCCCGTATTGACTACGGCTGTAATTCCCAGTGTACGAGCCAAAATAGCCGTGTGGGAGTTCGTGCTCCCGCCGGAGGTAACAAAGCCCAGAATCTTATCCGTATCGAGTTGTAGCGTTTCACTGGGAGCTAAGTCGTCGGCGGCCAAAATAACACCGTCGTATGCCGAGAAATCATTGGCTTCACCGCCACAAAGCTGTACCTGTATACGTCTTGATATATCCAATACGTCGGCTGCCCGTTCCTTCATATACGCATCATCCATGGAGCGGAACATTTCGGAAAACTGCTGTGCCGTTTCTTCTACAGCTGCTTCGGCATTTATTTTTTCTTGAGAAATTAAAGTAACTATATTATCAATATAATCGTCATCATCAAGCATCATCTGATGAACTTCAAATACGGCCGCTTCCTCTTCGCCAACCTTTTGAACCGCCTTCTCATACATGTCTTTCAACTGTTCAATAGATGCTAAACGAGCTTCTTGAAAGCGTTCCACTTCTGCATCCGTATCCTTTATACGTCGTCTGGCCGTAGATACGGTATTTCTATGGAACAAAGCAAGGGGACCCATCGTAATGCCGGAAAAAACCGATTTTCCCTTTACAACTAGCATGAATACCTCCTTTAGAAATTTTCTTTAAAGAATTTTTCTATTTCATGTACAGCATGTTCTTCATCTGAACCGTCTACAGTAACTTTTATTTCTTCACCTTGTTTCACGCCCAGAGCCATGACCGTAAAAATCTTTTTCAAGTCACCTTTTTTAGACCCTTTTTCAATAGTAATCTTTGATTCAAATTTTTTAGCTTCCTTAACGGCCAATCCAGCCGGACGCGCATGAATCCCTTGGGGATCCGTTATTGTATATGTAAACTCTTTCATTTTAATGCCTCCTTAAAATCAACTTAATCGGTATTCTTTACTTTAACGTACTTTTATAAGAAAAACAATAGTCTAAGCATTCTTTCTCGTTAATCCCAACAAGAGAGCCGCCACTACGGCACCGGCAAAAAGAGCTGCCAAGTACATGGGCCAGTTCGTAACGACACCGAATACGAAAATCCCGCCGTGAGGGGCCGGAACGGTACAATTAAAAAACATGGACAGAGCCCCGGCTACAGCCGAACCGACGGCACACGAGGGTATGACATGAACCGGATCGGAGGCGGCGAAAGGAATAGCTCCTTCCGTAATAAAAGATAACCCCATAATAAAATTCGTAAGTGTAGATTGTCGCTCCTTCTCCGTAAACTTCCCCTTAAAAACAAGCATCGCCAAAGCAATTGCAATGGGAGGAACCATACCTCCGATCATGACGGAAGCCATGATACCGGAGCTGACAGCTGTTCCCGACGCATCGACTAATGAAGCCGTTCCGAAAACATAGGCCGCTTTATTAATAGGACCGCCGAAGTCGATAGACATCATGCCGCCTAAAATAAGGCCCAAGAAAATCTTGCTGGTCGCAGTCATACCGGCCAAAGTAAACGACAGCCATTGGTTGAATACGGCCGTAGGCGGATTAACGACAAAAACCATAATAAGGCCTACGAGAATAAGCCCGAAAACGGGATAAAGTAATACGGGCTTAGTACCCTCCAAGGCTTGAGGCAGTTTAGCAAAAACCTTCTTTAAAAAGATAATTACATACCCCGCAATAAATCCGGCAAAAAGGGCTCCGAAAAATCCCGATCCCCCGTTAGCTGCCAAAAATCCACCGATAATACCGGGCATCAACGCCGGTCGTTCACCTATGCTGACGGCAATATATCCGGCTAAAATAGGCATCATCATACTGAATGCCAAACCGCCGATATCTTTCAAAAAAGAGGCTACAGGCGTTCCCGAACCGAAAGTAGCCGTCCCGGCATTATTCATGTCAAAAAGGAAGGCCAAAGCAATTAAAATACCGCCACCGATAACGAAAGGAAGCATATGTGAAACGCCGTTCATTAAGTGCTTATAAACACGTCTACCCGCACTTTCCGTCCCTTCATCGGAACCGTTTTCTTCGCTTTTACTGCCGGTTCCGTTAAATACGGGAGCCGTCTGTTGCAAGGCGCCTTCAATCAAACCGGCAGGATTCTTAATGCCCTCCGCCACCTTAACGAAAGCGACGTGTTTTCCTTTAAATCGTTCGACCGGCACGTCCTTATCGGCGGCCACAATAACCCCTACAGCCCTTTTTATATCATCAGCTGTTAAAGCGTTTTTGACTCCGCCGCTACCGTTTGTTTCCACTTTAATCTCAATACCCATGTCGCTACCCTTGTTCTCCAAGGCTTCGGCAGCCATGTATGTATGAGCAATTCCTGTGGGGCAGGCCGTTACGGCAACGACAAACGGTCTTTCCGTCACAACGGTAGAGACCGCCTCTTGTTCGGCATCTTCAGAACCTTCGACTGCCAAGGACTGCTCCGCACTATCAATAACTTTTAAATACGTTTCTCTATCGGGAGCCGACATCAAAGCCTCTCTAAAGTCGTCATCCATGAGCATTCTGCTGAGACGACTAAGGACTTCCAAATGAACATCGGCACCGTCCGCCGGTGCGGCAATCATAAAGAAAAGGTGAGCCGGCTCATCATCAAGACTTTCATAATCGACGCCGGTGCGAACAATCATAGATGCCAGTGCGGGCTTTACAACCGCATCTGTCTTGGCATGAGGAATGGCAATACCTTCACCGATTCCCGTACTTCCTTCACCTTCACGCTTTAAGACTGCGGCCTTATACGCTTCTTTATCTTTTAAACAACCGCTTTTTTCCATTAAATCAACCAGCCGATTAACAGCGCCTCGTTTATCGACAACCTCTGCCTGTAAATCGATACTTTCAACTTTCAATAAATCCGTAACTTTCATAACGGTTCCCCCTATATCCAAACAGCTTCATACATATCTTTAATTTGTCGACCCGTTGCCAGCCATTCATGAAAAGCCGTAGCACTTCCTGCTGCAATCCCCCAACGTAAAGCCTCGCTCAAGTTTCCCCCGTATTTCATATAAGCCGAAATAAATCCGGCTACCATACTGTCTCCGGCACCCACGGAGTTGACGAGCGTTCCTTCGGGCGTTTTTACCTTATATATTTCATTATCTTCACCGATTAATACGGCACCGTCACCGCCGAGGGATACGAGTACGTTTTGTGCCCCCTCTTCCTGAAGTTTCCGTGCCTGAAAAATAATGTCTTCATCTGTCCTTAGTTTTATATCGAATAATTCTTCCAGTTCTTCTCGGTTGGGTTTAATCAAAAAGGGTTTATACTTCAGTACATTACGTAAAAGCTCGCCTGTCGCATCGACGACGGTTTTGACGCCTTTAGTCGCTACAGACGCTAATAACTGTTCATATATACGGTTGTCTATACCTGCCGGTATGCTTCCGGCAAGGACCAGTACATCATCGGAGCTTAGAGTCCCTATTGTTTTTTTCAGGTGATTAATATCCTCTTGACCTATAACCGGACCAACTCCGTTAAGTGCCGTTTCTTCATGGCTGATAACCTTTACGTTAATGCGAGAATTACCTTCTCGTAAATAAAGAAAATCACATTGTACACCGGCATTCACGCAAAGACGCTCTATTTCCCGACCGGTAAAACCGGCTACAAAGCCCAAGGCCTTGCTTCGGGTTCCCAAGGCCTGTAATACAAGGGATACGTTAATTCCCTTACCGCCGGGATATATGGCTTCCGCCTCTGCCCGATTAATATTACCGGTAGAAAAATCCGTCGTATGAACAACATAGTCTAAGGACGGATTGAACGTAATCGTGTAAATCAAAGCATACACACCTCCGTTTGCTCACCGTATGCGGAAACATCTAAATCCTTCTTACCTGCCGTAATAATTGCGACCTCCGCAAGAGTCGCAAATGTTACGTGTGACGAACGACCGAATTTACTCGTATCTGCCAAAACATACGCCTTGGTACACTGTTTAAGTGCAGCCGTCTTACAGGCCGCCTCTTCCTGATCGGGGGTCGTATACCCGAAACGAAGATCAATCCCGTTTGTACCGAAAAACCCCTTCGTGAAGTGGTAACGTCTGAGCATATCTCTCATGTCTCCTCCGATAACCGATTCAGTCGATCCTTTAACCGTCCCGGGAAGTATACTTACTTGTAGCCCCCGTGCAGCCAGTTTTTGTGCCAAGGGAAGGCTATTTGTAACAATTGAAATATCATGTGACGTCAAAAAATCGCCCATTTGTTCCGTCGTCGAACCGCCGTCTATATAAATAAAATCCTGTTCTTCTATCAAAGTAGCGGCATAAGCGGCTATTTTTCTCTTTTCTTCTACGTGATAGGCATATTTCTGCTGAATACTTTCAGAATTGACATTATATTCATCCACTTCGTCTACAACCGTGGCTCCACCATGAACCCGATTGACAAGGCCCATCTTTTGTAAGGTAAGTAAGTCCCGTCTGGCCGTCGATTCCGAGATACCGTACCGCTCCGACAACTGCTGTACCGTTACGGCTCTTTCAATCATTACAAGCCGTGCTATGTCTCTCTGCCGTTCTTCGGTCAACATAATGAGTACCTCCTGAAAGTAAATTTCGTCCTTAGTATACAGTCGCAAACAACAATAATCAATCAAAAACAGTCATTATTCTAAACGAATATGCATGAATGTCCAAAATGATTAAATGTCATAATTATAGTATGGTTTATGAAAAAACCGCTTCCTAACAGGAAGCGGTTTTATATCCACCGTTATGCTATTTATACTTATTTAGAAATATGCTGTGCTGCAATACCCGTCAACGTTTGCCCTTCCGGTGCATCTCGTAAAGTATAGGCTTCGGCATCCTCTTCAGGAGTCGTCTTATTTTCCTTCTTTTCTGCCACCACTGATTTTCCGTCATCTTTGCTCACCGCATCGATTGCAGTGGTCTCAGCAAAGGCAAAGTCCATCAACAGCTTCGCATCACCACTACGGTTATTCGAGTTTAAAATGCTGACCACATAAGTCTTATCCCCGCGCGTAGCCGATGCAACCAAAGTCGCTCCGCCGTAGTCGGTGGCACCGGTTTTAATACCGTTAGCACCCTTATATCCTGAATTAAGAAACTCATTCATAGAATATACTTCTTGGGATCCGCCGTTTATATACGGCATGACAAAACTCGTACGTCCCGTAAAAGATTTAAAGGTCTGATTTTGCATAGCATATACAGCTATCTTAGCCAAATCCTTAGCCGTCGAAACATGGTTTGCATCCGGCAATCCGTGAGGATTCGTAAAATGAGTATTCGTAGCACCTATAGTGACAGCCTTATCATTCATCATATGCACAAAATCCGCAACGGAAGGAGCCACCGTGACGGCCGTATCCAAGGCCGCATCACAACCCGTATAGGTCATCATAGCCGTAAGAGCATTGCGAAGCGTAACGGGGTGATCTGCAGAAATTCCCAAAACGGCTACGTCTCTATCCAATTTAGTTACATCATCGGAAAAATGAACGGCTCCGTCCAATACCGTATCGCCCGCTTCGGCCCCTAAAAGGGCCGTCATAATCATAGTTGTCCCACCGGGATACAGCTTTTCATCACCGTTTTTCGAATACAGCACTTCTCCCGTCTGAGCATCCATCAGAACGGCTGCCCGAGCATGAATCTCCCCATCGGAAACGGCAAACGATGAAGCCAATCCGAGACACCATACCATAGCACAAAGAGCCAGTTTTTTCATCTTCATAAAGCTCATCCTTTCTTTACAACGGATTCTTTACAGCCACCTTCGGCTTACGAGGATACTTTGCCGGACTATTTTTAACCTTTTTAATATATAAAACGACTCTCTTATCTTCAAGACCGGGCAATTTCTTAGGCTCGACGACTTCCACCATACCCCCGAGAATTTTCAACGCATTTTTCGATTCTTCAATTTCTGCTTCATAGGCCGCCCCTTTAAGAGCTACGAAATAGCCTCCCGTTTTTACATACGGCAAGGCCCATTCAACTAAAACAGGGAGTCTGGCTACAGCTCGAGTCGTAACTATATCGAAGGCTTCCCGGTATATATCTTTATGAGCCTCTTCTTCAGCTCGCCCGTGCAAAAACTCGGCCTGCTTATATGAAAGAGTCGTTGTCACTTCCTTTAAAAAGGTTAACCGTTTTTGAAGGCTGTCGAAGAAGGTAATCTTCAAATCGTCGTGCATAATAGCCAAGGGAATTCCGGGAAACCCGGCACCCGTACCCAAATCCAATACCTTAGCCCCGGTGAAAAAGAAGCGCTCATCATAACAACTTAAGCTGTCAATAAAGTGCTTTACCGTCACTTCGTCGGCATCGGTAATGGCAGTTAAGTTCATAACCTTATTTTTTTCTTCCAATAACCCGGCAAAGACTTTGAATTTTTCCAGCTCATCATCCGTTATGTTCGGATAGGCAAGACGGAAAAGCTCATCTCCCTTACATGGAAACATTACCTTTCCCCTCCCGTTTCATCTGCTCAGTATAAATCAATAAAGCCGTAATATCTGCCGGTGAAACTCCGGATATACGCGAAGCCTGTCCTAATGAGCGCGGCCGAATATCGGAAAGCTTTTGTCGACCCTCGGAAGAGATTGTATCGATCGCTTCGTAGTCAATAGAATCGGGTAAAAGACGCTGTTCCAACTTATTCATCTTTGCTACCTGTTCCCGCTGACGTTCAATATAGCCTTCATACTTAACCGTAATCTCCACTTCTTCCGTTACATCAAGAGGATAGTCTTTAAGTTCACTAAATAGCTTTTTCATTAAAGAATAGGTCATTTCTTGACGACGTAACAAGTCGACGCCCTTGATTCCCGTTTTTAAAGGAGCCGACCCTACCGACTCGAGAAGTTCATTAGTCCGGGTCGTCGGCGTAACGGCCAATTTTTTTAAGACAGAAAGAAGCTCATCAACTTCCTCTTTTTTCTTACAAAAGGCTGTATATCTCTCATCGGTTACAAGCCCTAATTCACGGCCTTTTTCCGTCAATCGCATATCCGCATTATCTTGTCTTAGAATTAAACGATATTCGGATCGGCTGGTCATCATACGATACGGCTCGTTTGTACCCTTTGTAACCAAATCATCTATAAGAACACCTATATAGGCTTCCGCCCGTGTCAATACAAAGGGATCTTTTTTCTGTATCTTCAGTGCCGCATTAATACCTGCTATCAGCCCTTGTGCCGCCGCCTCTTCATAACCGCTCGTTCCGTTTGCCTGACCGGCCGAATACAATCCTCTTATCTTCTTGACTTCCAAAGTAGGCAAGAGTTGCAAAGGGTCGAGACAATCATACTCGATAGCATATCCGGGTCGCATTATTTTCACATCTTCCAAGCCAGGAATGGTCTTTAAAAATTCATACTGTACATCCATGGGCAAGCTGGTACTCATTCCCTGAACATACATTTCTTCCGTTTTTAATCCTTCCGGTTCAACAAAAAGCTGGTGTCTCTTCTTATCGGCAAAACGAAGAATTTTAGATTCAATAGACGGACAATATCTGGGCCCGATACCTTCAATAACTCCGTTGCACATAGGTGCCCGATCCAGATTGGATCGAATAATTTCATGAGTTCTCTCATTTGTATAGGTAAGCCAACAGCAGACCTTATTACGATTTACCCGTTCAGACAGGAAAGAAAAGGCATGTCCTTCATTATCTCCTTCCTGCTTTTCCATAGAGTCGGTTCGCAATGTACGGCTGTCTATCCGAGCCGGAGTCCCTGTCTTAAAGCGCATTAATGAAATCCCGTATTTTTTCAAAGAATCGGATAATACTTCGGCCGATCGTTGTCCTATGGGACCTGACTCAAGTACGGTCGTTCCGATAATGATACGCCCCTTTAAATATGTTCCGGTTGCCAAAATGACCGCTTTAGCCAAAAAGGTTTCACCCAATTCCGTATAGACACCCTTTACAATCTTATCTTCTACGATAAGATCCGTAACGGTCAGTTGTTTTACATCCAGATTGGCTTCATTTTCCAAGATATGTGTCATTTCAGACTGATATGCTTTTTTATCCGATTGAGCACGCAAAGAGTAAACTGCAGGACCTTTGCCCGTATTCAACATACGCATTTGTATAGCCGTGTTATCGGCTACCAAACCCATCTGACCGCCTAAAGCATCAATTTCTTTAACGAGGTGACTTTTACCCGGACCGCCTATAGCGGGATTGCAAGGCATTAAAGCTATATTATCTAAATTAAGCGTAATCAATAAGGTATGCATTTTCATGCGAGCAGCGGCCAAAGCCGCTTCACAACCCGCATGTCCTGCACCGACAACGATTACGTCGTAAGTTCCGGCAACAAACACAACAGAACCTCCTATTTTCCCAAACAAAAACGACTGAATATTTCACCGACCATATCGTCTTGAACCGTTTCTCCCGTGACCGCTCCCAATAACTCCCAGGCCTCACGTAAATCAACGAGTATTAAGTCCGTCGGCATGCCGGCATACATCGTTTCTTCAGCCCTTTTCAGAGCATTCAAACTTTGCCTCATCAGTTCAATATGTCTCATATTGGATAAGAGAACTTCATTCTCTCCCGCACCGCTTTCTCCCGAACGGGAAACCAAGTACTCTTCCAATAAACTTATACCGTCTCCTGTCTTGGACGACAGTGAAAAAACAGGAAGGCCGTACGCTTCTAAGTCTTTACATTCCAGAAGAGGCTTTAAATCCGACTTTGTCAGAACAATAGCACCCTTACCGTCAGGAACAGAGTTTATCAAAGCCTTGTCCTCATCACTAAACGGCTGTGTCCTGTCTTTCAAAATTAGAACTGTATCAGCAGTTTCTATATAATTTCTGGCCTTAGTTACACCGATAGCTTCAACCGTATCTGTCGTTTCTCTGATTCCCGCCGTATCGACAAGCCGAAATGGAATTCCCTGTATAGATACCCATTCCTCCAGAGCATCTCTCGTCGTTCCCGGAATATCCGTCACAATGGCTCGATCTTCTGCAAGTAAATAATTCAGTAGGCTGGATTTTCCTGCGTTGGGAGCCCCGGCAATGGCCACCGTCATGCCGTCACGAATAATCCGTCCTTTAGACGAATCCTTCAGCATTTGTTCCATCCGCTCCATCATACATCTCATAGTCTTTTCCAAGTCATGAACGACAATATCTTCCAAATCTTCTTCCGGATAATCTACCGTTACTTCCAGACGTGTAATAAAATCCGTCAATTCAGTCCTCATGGCAGCCACAATACCTGAAAGCCGACCTTCCAATTGGCTTAGCGCCGTACTTAATCCCTTCGAACTTTTGGCCTGAATAACATCCATGACCGCTTCGGCTTGCACCAAATCGATACGGCCGTTCATAAAGGCCCTTTGAGTAAATTCTCCCGCACGAGCCAGACGAGCACCGCTTCGAAGTACGAGTTTTAAAATATCCGAAACAGATTGACGACCGCCGTGACATTGTATTTCCAAAACATCTTCCGCCGTATAAGAATGAGGCCGCTTCATGATAAGTACAAGAGCTTCGTCAATTTCACGGCCTTTTTCATCAACAATAGTTCCGAAATGAATCGTTCTGTCTTTAAAATCCTTGAACCTCGTCTTCCCCTTACTGCAAAAAATTTTTTCACCGATGTTATAGGCTTCAGTACCGCTTATACGAATAATGCCGACACCGCTTTCTCCCGTTGCCGTAGCAATAGCCGCAATGGTATGTGACAAATCGTAAATCATAGAACTTCTCCTTCATATAGGAAAAGAACCCGGTGCAATGCACCGGGCCCTCTATTATTGGTAATAAATAACTACATGACGATACGGGTCCTGGCCTTCACTTTCCGTTCGTACATGTTCCGTGTCCTGAAGGGCTACGTGAATAATTTTTCGCTCAAACCCGTTCATCGGTTCAAGAACAACCTTGTTACGATTGCGTTTAACTCGACTTGCCAAACGATGAGCCAAGTTTTTTAACGTTTCTTCACGACGAGCCCTGTAGTTTTCTACATCAAGCATAATGAAAAAACGATTTTCTTTGCCTTTATTAGCTTTCAAATTAATGATATATTGCAAGGCATCCAATGTCTGCCCGTGTTTTCCTATAAGAACTCCTAAGTCGTCACCGTGTATGTGAAGTGTAATTCTGTCAGCCTTTATCATCTTTTCGATAACAGCCGAAATTCCCATTTTTTCAAGAATTGTATTCAGGAATTCTTTCGCATCGGCGGCGACTTCCTCCGCATCATTACGATTTTCTCCTCCATCTGATTCAACGGGTTGTACTTCTACGGAAACTTCTTCAACTTGTATCGCTTCAACAGGTACTTCTTCAACCTGTTTTTCAATTACCGTAAGGCGAACCTTGGCCTCTTTTTTACCGAAACCCAAAATACCGCTACTGGGCTGAACCAATACTTCCGTTTCCACTTCGGATATATCTTTTCCCAGTTCTTTAAGACCCGATTCAATCGCTTCTTCAATAGTTTTTCCCGTAGCTTCGATAATCATCATGTTAATTCTCCTTTTTGAGACGTCCCATAATCATCTGCTGAGCTCCTTGGAAAACATTGGAAATAATCCAGTAAATAACCAAGCCGCTCGGGAATGTCAAGCTAATCCAACCTATAAAAAGGGGCATAGCCACCTTCATAATCTTTTGTTGCATAGCCTGCGGACCTTCAGCATCAGGTTGTGCACCTGTCATTTGCTTTTGAATAAGGAAGGTAGAAAGAGCCGACAAGACCGGCAAAATATAGGTTTCATCAGGCTGACCCAAATTGGAAAGCCACAAAAAACTTTCATATGCAGGATCATACGGATAGGATCGCAACGCATAGAAGATAGATACAAGGAAAGGCATTTGGATTAAAATAGGCAAACATCCCGAAAGGGGATTCACACCCATTTCACGATAAAGCTTACTCATTTCTTCCTGCATCTTCTTCTGGTTACCCTTATATTTTTTCTGTAATTCTTTTATTTTCGGCTGTAACAGTTGCATTCCTTCCATGGAACGAATCTGTTTTGCCGTCAACGGACTGAGTACCAGCTTAATAATAATTGTAAGCATTATAATGGCAATACCGTAACTGGGGTATCCCACTGATTGAGTAAAAGCGTAACAATAGTCGAGGAAGGTTGACATAATGCCGCTCAATACATCCATAATTCCGCTGAAAAAGCCCAAAAATCTCAACTCCTATCAAGTGTAAAAAATCCAGGGGACAGGCCTTAATTTCATCCGTCCCGTTACGGCAACGGGTCATAACCGCCCTTATGAAAAGGATGGCATTTTAAAATTCTCTTGACAGCGAGAACCGACCCTTTTACTGCGCCGTATTTTTGTAAGGCTTCAATGGCATAAGCAGAACAAGTAGGATAAAATCGACAACAAGGTAATCCCAACGGAGATACACATAGTCTATATACTTTTACAAGAAATATAAGTATATATTTCATAACTAAGCCTTTTTCAAAAGACCGGCCTGTTTAAAAAGCTTCATAATCGTCTTTTCCGCATCTGCATAGGTGCCGTACTTCATACGGCTTCTGCCGATTAATACCAGATCATATCCGCTTATCAGTTCAGAGCGATGTAGTCGATATACTTCCTTCATTAAGCGCCTGCAATAATTGCGTTCAACGGCACACCCTACTTTTTTCCCTGTCACAAATCCCGATCGAATCGGTTGCTGCGGCGATCGTTTCATAATATACAAAACGACGGATCTGGCCACATATGACTTACCGTGACGATATACGAGCTGATATTCTCTATTTTTACATAAGCGATCTTTTTTTTTCAACTCATACATAACGATTATCCTGATAATGGCAGATGAACAGAAAAATCCCCCGAGGAATTTTTCTGTTCATCTCGTAATTGTTATTAAGCAGAAAGTTTCTTTCTACCTTTCATGCGGCGTTTTTTCAAAACCATACGACCGCCTTTAGTTTTCATTCTTTCACGGAAGCCGTGCGTTCTTTTCTTCCACAAGTTATTCGGTTGAAATGTCTGTTTCAAGTGAAGCACCTCCTTTTACACATAATACTTTGAGCTTACACCATAACAGTGTAATTATACTCAATAGGCTATATACTGTCAATGAAGAGGATACATAAGACTCATAAGTAAATGGACCTGTCTATTCCATTCATATCTTTTTTGGTGTAAAATGTGGATAGATGACAGATATAAAAAGAAAGTTATCAACATATTATCAACAATTGTTGATAACTTTCTTTTTTCTTTCTCTTTTCGATATTTATCGTAAGAAAAAGAGTTTTATCTACACAGTTATACACATTATATCACAACAATTACCTTTATATACACATGCATTTTAAAGAGAGGTCTCTTATGGAAACTATTGATATTACGGAACTTTGGATTCGCATGTTGGAAAAGTTAAAACAATCATTGCCACCGCAAATTTACAACACATGGATAGAAACGTCCTTAATACCTTATTCTTTTGAAAACAATATGTTTATCCTCGATACAACTACTAATTTTATCTGTTCTTACATTACAAAAAAATATACACACCTATTGGAAACGACAGCTTCATCCGTGGCCGATCAAGAGATTAAAGTTCGTCTTATTCACAGTGCTGGAGATCTTTCCGATACTGTACAGACAAATACTCCGAAAAAAGAAAAAACTCAAGATATATATGATAGCAACATATAT
>ERZ773045.255-NODE-255-length-28691-cov-6.050705_pt1 | contig 28691 bp, 25 predicted proteins | sample MGYA00580635_ERZ773045 | MGnify/ENA primary metagenome ERZ773045 (study PRJEB29015, sample SAMEA2738115) | human oral metagenome | biome: human oral; feature: human-associated habitat; material: saliva | place: China | collected 2261 ...
AGCTCATACTATCATTTAAAGAATTAAAAAAAAGCGATTTAATAGGAAAATACAAAGTGGTACACTGAAAGAAAAGTTATAACGAAATATTCAGCTCTGAGATATTGTTAATTTAGCTAGGGTTATGTAGCGGCATTTCGTAGTGAGATAGACTTTGAATAGGCGGTTATGATTACAATACAAAACTTGTTAGTAAAGACCTGGGGGTTGAATATGTCCGTAAAATTAAATGAAAATCACCCAGATGCGCAAAAGTATAAAGCAGAATGGGACGCTGTCAACGACGCGTATCTTGAGGCAGTATCTATCGAAGAGGAGAAGTTTGGTGAAATTACACAGGCAAACGCTCATACTTTTACAAAAATTATTGCACCTCTGCGAAAGAAACGGAATGCAGAGCTCAATACATTGATGGCTAAATATAGTTATTTATATGAAGAAGTAACAGAATAATGGAAGGTATCGGGATATATATCGTGCGATTCTGATATCGTTTGCACTGGTATGAGGTATACCGCAGACACAAAGAGTTGTCATCAAGAGAGGCGTTAGAGCACGTGCATAGAAATGACTCGATGCCGACGAATACCTATTTTAAGAGGTTATTCGTAGATTGAGTAAAGAATAGAGGATTGATTATGAGCGGAAGAGGAAGAGTAAATAAGCATCACCCTGATTATCTTAGGTATGTAGAAGAGTTTAACTTTTTGCGCGACGCGTGGTCTTGTAAAGAGGATGAGATATTATATCCCTTTATATCTATGGGGAAAACCCCCGATAAATTAACAACAAAAGCTGTGGAGAGACTATATAAGCAGTATGGGAAGGATATAAGAGCTTTGCAAGATAGCTACTCATATCTTTTCGAAAAATAATGGAACGTACTCGTGTGAATTTCGTGTTTCGGAACTTTACGAAACAAATTCTAAGATAACAGGGTATCTTTTGAATGGAAGCATATCATTCAACGAATATGAGTCTTTTGTATAGACTGGTTAAGAGAAGGGTCAGAAAAAATAAAGTAATACGAATGAGCGTCTAGAAATATTGACATTTTGGATAACACTAATGTTCTAGTTCCCGCACATTGACGGCACGGAGGAATACCCGTATAGTTAATAAATAGGCTATACGGTTTTGCAGATTTCTATAATTATTAAATGAAACTTACAGCTTCTTGCATCGAAGGCTACCGTAACGGTGATATAGTGGCGCTTAAAAAAATAAAAGAGGACATAATAAAGCATGAAGAAAGCAAAAATAAGGATAGAGTCAAAGAAGAAAAATGAGCAAATTACCGAGTATACATTTAAATCCAAGGATAGTATAATCCTTACACTCGTGCTTATGGGAGTGCTGATGATGATTGTATTCACTGTAGGCATGCTTATGTATGGTGAAACTCCCATACACAGCAAGAAACTCCCAGCAATAGTAGGAACAGCTGCATTTGAAATGTTGTTGGCTGTAGCTCTTATTACGATGATTGACAGTTATCGTGGGTATTTAATCAAAATAGATGAGCGAGGTGTAACAGTTAGAACAGGAGGAGTTACTCGAATATTTAAACGAAAACCAAAATACAACCTTGTTAGGTGGGAGGAGCTTGATGCAATTATCCAGGTTCGTAAGATTATGCCTGTCGTAACAGGTCGCTTTATCTATAGAAAAAATACATATTGGTTATACATTATCCCTATAAACGGACGTTGCCAGAGTGTAAAAAGAGAATATACTGTTTCAATGGAATTCCTTTCGCCTGATGATGAGTATGCGCTTGAAAATATTATCAAAGAATTAAAACCGACTTACATTAAAAAGAAGGAATCTGAAGATCCGTTTGTATTTTACTACTCCAACTCTTTAAATCAGGAAAAGAGACATATAACGGTAGAAAAGTTAAGGAAAAGAACAATTTTTTTCAACAGTATAGCTTTGTGGTATGTGTGCACGTTCATTTTGATGGCTGCTCTACCTGCCTTAAATGAGAATTTTAATAATGATCATTATTACTATAGTAAAATGTATACTGGACCCTATAAAAAGTATGTTATGAAGTTTAGCAAACCAACATATTGGAGGTATGTAAACGATTCTAAGACAGAAGGTATATCAACAGGTTCATATGAGGTAGCATATATAATAGATCACCAAAAGTACCCTGAATTTTACCCTAAAATAAAAGCACAAATTGCTATAGGCAAAGGCTCTTTTAATGAGACAACAGATTACGCCCCGTCGAATTTTGATGAATGTAGAGAGTCTCAGAGTGAGGATGCAAATAATGAGGAAATCTCGGAGGATAATAAACACAATATAATTAAACAAAGAAATGATATTAATATTACTAAATATCATTATTGCCATTATGGTAGGATGAATGCTTACGATAATGTAAATTTAAAGACTGTAATTATTTTGGATTATAAAGGAGCAATATATCGTATAGTAATAGAAACAGAAGAGCAGAGAGATCGGTTTGGAGAAAACCTTGAGACCGATCTTAAGTTTTTAGCTATGAAGAAGCTCCATAAAAAAACTGTATCTGATGCAATTAAAGCGACGGTAATCGATAAGCCCTCAAATCTATAGATGAGAGAAAAAGCGCCAGAATGGCGCTTTTTAACTGTCTATTTTCCAACCGAAACCGCAGTATATGTCACATATTTTTTACTTCCGATAGAGTATTTAATTTCAAATATGCAGAACCAGATGTCATCTTCCTCACTAGCTGAACCATCACTGCTTTCACTAGCAGTATCATCTGCACTGTTACTATCTGAATCGCGGAATGTCAGCTTATCTGCTGGTATAAATTCTGACAGATACATGCTAAGTTCATCAGTCTTGTGGTCGTAATTGTAGAGCACCCCGATATCTTGTCTCTTTTTTGGATTTACTGGCATACCTGCTGCTGTGTAGAGAGTTACGCTGTCAATCTCGGGTGTTTTCGCCTTAGACTTCTTATCTTGAAAATGAATCTTGATATATGAAGTGTCTTTACTCTCGAGGGAAACATTAGGGACATCACCTTCGACTTTGCCGCAGGTTGAACTTATAATCTTCATCTGCTTTGATTTTGATAGCTTTGAAAATTCATCCAATTCATAAGTCTTGACGATAGCTGATCTAGAATCGTTAGCTGTTTTTACCATAACTTTGATGTCGGTCGCATTTGTTACTCGATCCTTATCTGCTGTTGGTCTAGATGAAATATGCAAGATAGCAAATATAAGAAGCAACATTCCAACAAATATGAATGTAAAGCTAAGTGGCTTACGATAACGACGGTTATTATTTAATGACATAGATACACCTCCGTTTCAATAATTGATGTAAATACTCCTTAAGCTCATACTATCATTTAAAGAATTAAAAAAAAGCGATTTAATAGGAAAATACAAGGTAGTACAAAGAATCGTCTATCAATATCAATATTGACATTTTGGATAACACTAATGTTCTAGTTTCCGCACATTGACGGCACGTCGGAATACCCGTATAGTTAAGAAAAAGGCTATACGGTTTTGTTTTTTATAAGGAGTAATATGCTTAAATCCACTATCAAGCACAAAAATGTCGAATTTACAGAGCTGTTTTATGACCTAGTGTTCGTATATGCTATTTCGAAGACGACTGAGCTGATTCATCATCTGCATGATGGTGTTGTGGGCGGTGAGGCGTTCTTCGCCTTTCTTATCACGACATTCGTGCTTGTTGACGCGTGGATGCTTCAGACGGTGTTCACGAATCAGTATGGGAAAAATTCATTTCTTAACCTCTCGATAATGTTTATCAAGATGGTGATCTTGCTGGTGTTTGCGGGTATGATTGTCGAGGATTGGCACGATCACTTTAACTACCTGTGCTGGACCGTCGCACTGCTGTCATTCATACTGTTCGTGCAGTATTTTGTGCAGTATTACAGTGAGGGGCAGTCAAGAGCAGAACGCGTTTCAATCCGAGGATTCCTCGGGGTGACGGGGGTAAGAGTGTTCGGTATGCTTGCGGCTAGCCACTTTCCAATAGCGACAGGCATATACATATATCTCGCGACGATTATCGTAACATTCCTTATGCCGATTTATTTCAGAAGGAGATTTGAGCGTGCCGATATTAACTTCGTGCACCTCGTTGAGAGAATCTCACTGCTTACAATTATAAATCTAGGTGAAATGATCATGGGAATCGCCCCTTTTTTCACGCTCAAGACCTTTACGCTTAGTTCAGTCCTTTACTTCACGATAGTTGCATGCTTATTCATGTATTATTTCAGTGTGCTCAATCACAGTATCGACGAACACGCAGATACGAATGGAATGTTCCTCATGTACAGTCATTATCCGATTTATATCGGACTAATCATGATCACTGTATCGATGAGTTTTATCAGTCACAACAACGCAAACGTGCATTTTGTCACACTTTTCATGTACGCGGGAATTTTCATGTTCCAGTGGGCGGTTATTGCAAATAATATGTATAGCAAGCCTCACCTTAGCTTTGATGCAAAGTATTACGCTGTTCAGCTGTGGATTTTCCTAGTTGGCAGTGTTGCGAGCTATAATCTTGCACATAATGACGCGGCAGTTCTACACATAACTACGGCGACAATCGCAGCAATTACGGTTCATTCGATTGGGTTCTTTTATATGAGGAATTTGAAAGAGAGAAGGCGTTTAAAGAAGAAAACTATAAAGAGATAGAACGAGCAGGATAAAGAGGAAGTACCTGAAAAGCATAAAGCGGAGAAATCCGTGTAAAAATGATATAATAAAGCTCAGATGAATGGTTGATACAAAGAGCAGAATGATTATAAGGAGTCTACTATGAGAAAGCTTGTAAAGGGTAACGTAAGTTGGGTCGGATACATGGACTGGGAACTCGAGATGTTCCATGGTGATGAGTATTCGATTTTGAATGGGTCTAGTCAAAATGCATTTTTGATTGAGGAAGAGAAAACGATTCTGGTAGATACCGTGTGGCTTCCGCACAGAGATGAGTTCATAGAGAACTTGAAGGCTGAAGGCGTGCTCGATAAGATTGATGCGATTATCGTTAATCACGGCGAGCAGGATCACTCAGGTTCGCTGCCAGCGCTGCTCAAGGAGATTCCAGACACACCGCTATACTGCACTGCGGCATGTGTAAAGAGCCTTGAGGGTCAGTACGGACAGCAGGGATGGAACTTCAATGTGGTAAAGACTGGTGACAGTCTCGATATTGGAAACGGCAAACAGCTTATCTTCGTGGAGATGAAGATGCTTCACTGGCCAGACTCCATGGCTACATATATGACTGGTGATAACATCCTGTTCTCGATGGATGCATTCGGACAACACTTTGCAGTTGAGGAGATGTTCAATGACCTTGCGGATCAGGCTCTACTTGATAAGGAAGCGATGAAGTATTTTGCAAATATCCTTAATCCTTTCGCTCCGTTCGTAACCAAGAAGCTTGAGGAAATCGCTAAGCTGAACTTGCCGATTGACATAATTGCTCCGTCCCACGGAGTGGTATGGCGTGACAATCCTGGTCAGATAGTTGAGAAATACGCAGCTTGGGCAGACGCATATCAGGAGAATCAGATTACTGTTGCCTATGACACTATGTGGGAGGGCACGACTAAGCTGGCACACGCAATCGCTGATGAAATTCACAAGCAGGCACCAGATACTGTTGTGAAGGTCTATAACATCGCCAAGGCTGATAAGAATGAGATTATGACCGAGGTATTCAAATCCAAGGCTATTGTTGTTGGTTCGCCAACTTGCGTGAACGATGTTTTGACAAGCGTTGCAGGATGGCTATCGTTCCTCAAGACACTCAAGTTTAAGAATAAGAAGGCTGCTGCATTCGGATGCTACGGCTGGAGCGGTGAGTCGGTTAAGATCCTACAGGCTAAACTCGCTGAGGCTGGTTTTGAGGTTGTGGAAGCAAATGTTCGTTCCTGCTGGAACCCAGATGAAGAGGACTTCGCAAAGATTCCGGCTATGGTTTCGGAGCTTGTTAAATAGTTTTGCCTAAAAATTTTATACTAGTTAATGCAGTTTTATTTTTGCTGAATAAGGTCTAATGGATAAAAAAAAGATAAAATCAATGTAAGGATGAACACAAATACAAATACAGATACAGATACGATAATGGATACTGAATATGGGTATATATTTCATTCAGAATTCTACGAAACCTTTATAAAAATATTTTTTTTGGTTGCTGCGACACTTGTAATTATTGTTGGGGTAAGTTTGTATCAAACCAACCCTATACAAAGTCAAAAGGTGGAGATAAGAGCTAAAATTGTTTTCGTTGAGACTGTTGTTTTATTATTATTTCTTTTACTAAGACGAAGTTATTTGGGATTTATTATCATAATCACCCCTAAAGGCATAATAATAAGAAAAGGTATATTTAGTAAGTTTTTTATTCTTGGAGAATACTATCAATATCTTCCTTGGGAAGATATTCAAGCTATAGTGAATATGGAGATAGAGGCCGGATTGTTTAAGCCGGAATACTATCTGTGTATTATCCTTGAAGAAAATGCTGCTACTTTATTTACAAGAAAAATCGTTATCCCGATGACTCTAATTGGAGTAGAATGCCGATCAGCCCTTGAAAATGCTATAAATGAGTATAAGCCAAACTTTATTGAAAAAAGCGAGACTCCAAAGTCGATTATATATAGCTACGTCAATACTATAGAACAAACACATAAAGTAGCAAGCAATATTAAAACAAAAAAGCACACAAAAATTCAAAAACTTCGTGTTTTTTGGATTTTTGTTATCTTCATTTTTTTCGTATCAATACATGAAACAAAAATGTATCACAATGCAGATGATTCATTTTTCTATATGCGTTATGATTTCTATATACTTAATTATTTTCCTGAAGATGATTTTGCTATGAAGTTTAATGTGCCAGAAAATTGGTTGGAGTGGAATATGAGATCTGAAGACAATATTCTAACCGGCACATATTATATAACACTCAAACCAGATAAGAAAAAGGATGATTTTTTTAATCACCAAGCAGAAGCAACGATAAGTATGTGTGAAATAGATAATGACCTATATTCAGATTATAGTTCTCTAAATCTTGACGAATGGAGTTTGGTCAAAGAATCAACTGACACATATAATGTTAAATTAATAAATGAGAGTATTACATACCCTAAAAAGAATATTAAACAAACTCGAAGAGATTATCTTAAGTTGTTTTTATCTGAATATAATTCTGGTGATTATAAAGATGAATCTGTAAAACTGATGACAGAAATAATACTTGAATGTGGAGATAAAAAAATTTCAATGTTAATAGAAACCACTGAAAAACGGAATAAGTTTGGCAAGAGTTTAGAAGATGATAAAAATTTTGAAAACATGAAAAGGATGCATGAAAAAGTTATATCAGATGCACTTTTAGCAGCTGTTCTCGATAAACCGTCAAAATTATAGAAATAATAAAGTATTGCTAGTGTGAATACACTGGATATATAAGGTGGGGGGGGAGTTTAATTGAATAGTAAAAAAGAAAATGTTGATAAAAAGATTGAACGTATTCACTGGAACTTAAAGTATAAACGAAAGTTTCTGCGAATATTATGGTTAATACCGAGCTATGTGTTCGCACTTTTGTTAATGGTATTCTCCGAGATGCAAGATGCCTACATATATTATTTTCTGATTTCATATGCCTTCAGTTTTATTGCGATTGTGTTACTATCTTATACATTCTTCAAATGGATATGTGGATCAAATGAAGAGACTACAACACGCGAAAATGGCAAGTGTATAAATAAATCTAGATTCAGATGATATGGGATTTGAGGAAGTTAGGGAATCTAGAACAAATAATGCGCGTACCAAAACAAACTATGTAGGCGAAATGAAAAGATATTATTAAGGAATTGTTATACTTTCAGATGAAATGATGTTGAATCCGATTGCTGATACTGATTACTTTGACGAGCATGGTTGTCTCGAAAAAAAGCTGTGATATACTGCCTGCAATGGGATTCAATTAGAGATAGATTGCGCTAGTCGGAGGGTTAAGAATAATGTTGCGCCAGCCGCTAGCGAGAAACACGGATAAATAAAGGGAGACTATATGGCAGATTACAATAAGGAACTTATGTCGTTTCTGGATAAATCGCCGACAGCTTTTCATGCGATTTCTAGTATAAAGAAAAAGCTTGTTGCGAGCGGATATTCAGAACTTGCGGAGTCGGAAAAGTGGGAGTTGACCGAGGGTGGGAAGTATTTCGTTACTAGAAATGATTCAAGCATCATCGCATTTAGAGTGCCTCGTTTTAACTTTACTGGTTTTATGATCAGCGCTGCTCATTCAGATTCACCAGCATTCAAGGTTAAGGAAAATCCTGAAATCGTTGAAAACGGATATGTAAAGCTCAATGTCGAAGGCTACGGTGGCATGCTCATGGCTCCGTGGCTCGATAGACCGCTGAGCGTTGCTGGCAGGATAATCGTAAAAAATGGTAACAAGTACGAGGTTAGACTAGTCAACGTGGATAGGGATTTGCTGCTCATTCCAAATGTTGCGATTCACATGAACCGCGATGCTAACAAAGGCCAGACGTGGAACGCACAGGTTGACATGCTCCCAGTTCTCGGCTCGGCAGATGAGGCAAAGGGTTCATTTATGAGAATTATAGCTGAGTCTGCAGGCGTATCAGATTCCGATATAATCTCGCATGACCTATTCCTATACGTTCGAGATAAGGGTAAGGTATGGGGAGGTAGCGAGGAGTACATCTCAGCGCCACACCTAGATGATTTGCAGTGCGCGTACGGATGCCTTGAGGGATTCCTTGGTGCGAATAATTCGAGCAGCGTGCCTGTTCTGGCAGTTTTCGATAACGAAGAGACGGGCTCTCTTACCAAGCAAGGCGCTGATTCCACTTTACTCGAAGATGTGTTAAAGCGCATCTCTCTCTCCTGCAGCAAGGATGAGGAAGGCTACTACAGGGCAGTTTCATCGAGCTTCATGGTTAGTGCAGATAATGCACATGCACTACATCCAAATCATCCTGAGAAGGCAGACCCTGTAAATAGACCAGCGATTAATAAAGGTATCGTAATCAAGTTCAATGCGGCTCAGCACTACACGACAGATGCCGTGAGCTGTGCGGTCTACCGTGACCTATGCGAGTCGAATGACATACCGGTACAGGTATTTACAAATAGGTCTGACTCACGTGGAGGAAGCACCTTGGGCAACGTATCGAATGCCCACGTGTCGTTAAATACTGTCGATATAGGGCTAGCACAACTAGCTATGCACTCGTGCTACGAAACAGCAGGAGCAAAGGACACTAAGCATCTTATCGATGCGATGACAATATTCTACTCAAAGACTTTTAGAGTAGGTGCTGGTGGTTCATTTGAGCTATTGGACTAATAGGAGGGACACATGGCTAAGAAAAAGAGAAAGACGCTACCTAGCGATTTCTATGAGATGATTCATAGAGGAGATATCGAGGAGCTAAAGGCGGTATTCGATAACTGTGAGATCACAGCTTATGCAGGCCGCTGCGATCTGAATACTGCTTTACATCATTACGGTATTCCCGTTGAACTCGTTAGATGGCTTGTTGCGGAAGGTCTCGATGTCAATACTTTAAATTCGTATGGACGTACGCCACTTAATTTCCATGCTGGAAATAGTGCAGAGGTTATGAAAGTTCTGTTTGAACTCGGCGGGGATGTCTCTAAAGCAGATAATTACGATAATACTCCGCTTCACAGTGCGGCATCCGGATATAGACCGGAGAATGTAAAGCTTCTGGTTGAGCAAGGGGTGGATTTGGATGCTAAGAATAGGATATGGGAGCGCACGCCGCTTGAGGAGGCGCTTGTGTCATGCAGAGGAATAGATATCGGAAGATGCGCTGAGGTGGCAGAGATTCTTGTAAATGCGGGAGCTCGAGTAACACCTGCAGCTAAAGACTATGTGAGGAAAATCGGTGAGGATGTAGAATTCCATAGAGGAAGCTTCCACCCAGACTACGTAGATGAGATAGATACGGGGCTTGCTAAGTTATATAAGCTGTTTGACGTGGAACCTGTAAAGAAGCGCAAGATCCACGACGGTATATCACCGATTGTAGTAGAAAGCAGTGATTGGAAAGAGCAATTCGCAGAGCTCTGGGAGCTCCTGATACCTTCACATGGTGCAGCAGAGACTCTTCAGGGCGAGGTTGTGAGGATTGCTGGCCGCGTTCAGGATGAGATGAATAGAAATGGCGGGTGCAACTGGAATCGAGATTATCGCATGATGCTAGAAGACTTTGTAAAGCATGTCGCTACTAGGGTATCACTGCCTGAGGCGGAACTCGAAGAGGCTAAAAACTTGGCTTCAAGCATAAGTCCTAGAGGCGATTTTAATGAGACTTCATTAGATAGACTGTGTGAACTGGCAACTAAGTGGGTGCTACTGAATCCAGAACCGATTAAACTCGAGACGCCGAGGTATAAGAGATAGGTAATTGTAAATTTTATATAACTAAACCCTTTCACTAGTTTTATTCTGGTGAAGGGGTTTTTGTTATTTTGTATTAATAACATTTAGAAAACGTGGGCACTGCGGGGTAATTTCTTAAATAAATCAAATAATAAACTGATAATCAATAATAAAACGTAATGGGTAAATAGTCACTCGTTATAGATTTTTTACAGATATTATCTTACAATGTATTAGTAAAAGTACAATTATTCACGTCAATTAACGGCAAAGAGGAGAAATATGGCTACTATACGAATTATAAGCAATCCATATAGGAAAGAAATCAAATTTGAACTACTAGATCAATCTACGTCTGAATGGATTGAGATTAACTACCAGAATAATTCAGGAAGTAAGCTAATAAAGGAAGAGATTAAGACAAATTTTTTCCCATATAAAGTTAGAGAGATAGTAGAAATCTTAATAAATGAATATGCATCTAGCGAAGGTAAATTGGAACTAGTTTTTGCAGGCTCTCCAGATGAATATCACGAGCTTGTAGAGGTGTGTGGTGATTTTTCTGATGTTGAAGTGCGAATGGACAGCATGAAGCTTGAAAACGCACGAGATATTCTTCCTAAGATCATTGATATCTTTACTAATATAAAAGAAATCGCAGATGAAAATATAGAGTCGCCAGTGGTAAAAGCATTGGTTGATTGTGATGTGAATAAGTTTGTTGATGCATCAAAAGATACCGTGCCTATTTGTGTAATGGGTAACTATAGCTCTGGTAAATCCACATTTATAAATGCTCTTATTGGACAAGAAGTATTACCAAGCGGTGATATGCCGGTTACTGCAAAGATTTATAAAATTACACAGTCTAAAGAAGATGGAAAAGCTAGCATCGCGCTTAAGTATAATGATAAGCCCGTAACTTTAGAGTTTAATGAAGACTCTATTGAGATTAAAAAAGAAGAAGATAGCGCTTTTGTTAGTTCAATAATAGAGTGTCTTGAAGAAAATAAAGATCAAGCATTTATGTATAAAGTACACTGCTGCCTTGATGCAATCAATAATGAACGAAATGGAGTTGCAGATCTTATTGAAGTAGTAATTCCATTTGGTAAAGGACTGCTAAAAGAATCTGAAAAGTCTTTTGTAATTTTCGATACACCAGGCTCAAATACTGCAACGAATACCGATCATTTTACTATCCTCGAGGAGGCGATGAAGGACTTGTCAAACGGTATTCCTATTTACGTTGCAGAATACAATTCTCTTGATAGTTGTGACAATGAATATTTATATAAGAGAATAAAAGGAATAAGCCAAGTTGATAGTAGATTTACGATGATTGTCGTTAACAAGGCAGATTCTGCAAATATTAAGGAAGACAGCTTCGATGATGAGACTAAAGGTTTAATACTCAAGCAAGCTGTACCTAGGAATTTGTATTCGGGTGGAATATTTTTCGTTTCGTCAGTTATGGGACTTGGATCAAAAAATGGTGGAGACTTTAGGGATGATCACGCTGACGAATTTTTTGAAGATAATGAAAGAAAATACTCAGACGAAACATCTAAGAGATACAAGTCGCTGTATAAATACAACATTATGCCTAAACAGCTTAAAGAAAGCATAGTTGAAATTTCAGAGCAAGCAAGCGATAAGATATATGCAAACAGTGGATTGCTTGCTATCGAACATGAAATTGTAAGCTTCGCGGAAAAGTATTCAGCCTATGATAAATGCAAGCAATCTGACAAATACATAGATAGAATTGTAGCTGCTGCACAAGAAGAAATCGGAGAAATAACAGAGGCAAGAGAGCTTAAAGCCAATGAGCTTGTCGCAGAAATGGAAGAGGACAAGGCGGCTTTAATAGTTGAAATTGAAGCGGAAGGTGCAAAGAATTCAGAATTATACCTTAATTCGTATGACGAAAATATGGAAGGAATCCTATCTGATAAGGCATTTGTTTACGAATATTCTGATATGAAGAGTGTCGAACAGGACTTCATAAAACAGAAGCAAGAAGCATGCAACTTATCTGAACACATCGAGAATGTAAAAGCTTCTGGAGCTGATATTATTGGACGTTTCTCTGAATTTATGGAGAAGGATGCCGGCGAGGTTATCAAAGGAATTAGTCAGGACTTAAAGAAGACATTTGATAATATCAAGGTATTTAGAGAAACTAAGCTTGAGGCAGACACTGCAGCTGCAGAAGAATTAATGAAATTCGTCTCAGACGATTATAATGTTCGTCTAGATGAAGCGATTAAAGCGGTTGGTGAGAACTCCAAAGTTTACTGGCTCAACGCAGTAGAGGTAATAAAGCGTGGAATAGCCTTTGTAGTTGCGAACTCACCGACATTAGATGATAAGAAAAAAGATGAACTGGCACAGTTAATTCTCAAAGATGAAAAAGATATGTTCAAGAACAATTATAAGTTCGAAAAGGAAACATTTGAGGTTAAAATATGGGGAATTACAGTCGCTAATAAGATAGATACGCGCAAACTGGTAGATTCCTATAATAAGCTTTATTGCGATGAACTTAAGAATGCGTTTAGAGTTCTTAAGCGCGAGCACAGTAGTGATTTTGAAACGTGGCTAAATGCCCTTATCAACAAGATAAGGGTGAATGTTGTCGACTATAGTCCTAAACTATCTGAAAAGGCAAACATAATTTGTGAAGAGACTAGAGCTATCGACGGTCTTAAGAAAACACAGATGGCACTACGTGATTATAGCGATAGAATTGATTCGCTAATGGACTGGAAGGTTACATTATAGGAGGTAGATATGGGAATTAAAAACCTTATTAAGCGAGCAGGGGTAAAAGCTGCAGACACCATAAATAGACTTTCAGTTTTATCACCTGAACAAGTAAAGCACGTAGAAGAACTGCGTGAAATGTATCTATCTGAAGTGCCTGACCCGTCAGATACTGTTGCCGAGGAACTTACAGAAAAACTCCTCGCGGTTTGTGGTGTTGAGATTTATAATGCCTATCTTCCTCAGCTCAATGAACTATATGTGCCGATTGAACGTGAAGCAGAATATGATGGGGAAAAATTAGACATATCGCATAATCTAAGGTATTGCAATATAACAAAGTGGGTTACAGATAAGAAAGAAAACAATATAGAGAAACTAATTAACGTATATCAGGTTCTGTCAAACGAAGAATGTAACATCGCTTTGATATTCAACCGCACATGCCAGGAGACGAACGTGTACTTGGCAGTTCTCAATACTGCAAATGATAACAATAATGTTAAGGCAAATAATTTTAGAGATAGATTAGTTGATGCTATTAAGGGTAATTGCCCTGGTGTTGAAATAAGCAATGGTTCAGAGTCAGTGCCACCATGCTTCGATGATAATAAGCAATATTCGGTAGCGACTGCAACCAATATTCCGACGGAGAAGTCCGAAAAATTCATAAGCCAGACAATAGAAAAGCTGCTCGACGGAACAATTCCATCCGATAATAGTGAAGAGTACACACTTGTGCTTTTGGCAACACCAATTCTAGATGTTGAAGAAAGAAAATTACATCTGACAGATATCTACACTGCACTAGCACCTTATGCTTCTTGGCAGACTAACTTCCAGTACACGGAGAGCGATTCAACTGGATCGATGGCTCTCTTTGGTGTGAATGCGGGAATCAATGCCGGAGTGCAGAGCGGAAGCAACCGTTCCACGGGAAAAACGGATGGAACTACCGATACTGATGGTGATACGAGAAGTCATTCAGATACTAAAGGAGAATCAGAATCTGAAACTAATAGTCATTCTGAATCAAAAGGTAAGAATTGGGGTGTTAATGCTGGATTAAATGTTGGCGGAAAAGAGGGCACACCAGGAATAGGTGGTAGTCTTGGAGGGTATGTAGGAAAATTTAAAAGTGCAACAGATACACTGTCCAAAGGCACCACAACCACCAAGAGCACTGCTGATACTATATCCAAGATAACTAGCAAAGCAAAGTCTGTAGCCAATACGGTATCTAAAGGTGTTTCCAGAGCCACTAACTTCGGAGCTAACTTCGGAGCTAATTTCGCTAGGTCTTCAAACGTGACCGCTACAATCGGTAAGAATGAAGGTATTACACAGACATTTACAAATTACAATATTAAGCATTCATTAGATATGCTTGAAGAGCAGATGAAGCGTTACGAGAAGTCGTCGGCTCTTGGCATGTGGGATTTTGCTGCGTATGTAATCGGTGAAGATCAGAACATTGTGAATAATGTCGCACATTCTTACATTGGTCTAACTCAAGGAGAGGCATCTTATATGTCTCGCTCATCGATTAACCTATGGCGCGGTGACCTAGGCAAAGGTAGTAGAGACGCACGTGAGATTTACTCCTATATTAAGGAGCTTAGGCATCCTCTGTTCGGAATTAATCCAGAACTAACAGAAGCAGATCCTTATTTCTTCGTGTATCCCCCTGTTGTAAGTGCGACAACGGCGCTATCTGGAAAAGAGCTATCCTTTTCATTGAACTTCCCGCAGAAATCGGTTGCAGGCCTGCCTGTACTTGAGTGCGCTGAATTTGGAAGAACTGTAGTAACATATGACGGCAATGACGGAAGAAATAATACTATCAACTTAGGGCGTATATTCCATATGAACCATGAGGAACGTACTAGAATTAAACTTTCATCAAAATCCCTCACTTCGCACGCATTTATAACTGGAAGTACTGGTGCTGGAAAGAGTAATGCAGTATACCAGATACTAGATGAAGTTTCTAATGAAGGCGTGAAGTTCTTAGTAATTGAACCGACTAAGGGTGAATACAAAAATGTGTTTGGTTCAAGAGAAGATGTAAATGTGTATGGAACAAATCCTAGACTAAATGAGCTTTTTAAAATTAATCCATTCAGCTTTCCAAGAGAGATACATGTACTTGAGCATATAGACCGCATAGTGGAAATTTTCAATGTATGCTGGCCTATGTATGCTGCGATGCCCGCTGTACTCAAGGATGCGATTGAAAAGTCGTATGAGGATTGTGGGTGGAATTTGACCGAATCTACTAATAGATATGATGAAAGTTATTATCCAAGATTTGCAGACATCGAGAGAAATGTTAAGACGATAATAGATGCCAGTGAGTATGATACGGAAAATAAGGGTGCATATAAAGGCTCGTTGTTGACGAGGCTACACTCATTGACAAATGGACTAAATGGCATGATTTTCTGCGATGATGAAATTAGCTGCAAAATGCTGTTTGAGAATAATACGATTGTAGATTTGAGTAGAGTCGGCTCTAGTGAAACGAAGTCACTAATCATGGGAATCCTAGTTCTCAAATTACAGGAGCACAGAATGAGCTTCGCAGAAGGCATGAATTCGAATCTAAAGCATGTTACAGTTCTGGAAGAGGCACATCATATCTTGAAGAGGACTTCTACAGAGCAAAATCAGGAAGGTGCAAATTTGCTGGGCAAGAGCGTTGAGATGATAGCGAATGCTATTGCTGAGATGAGAACATATGGAGAAGGATTCATCATAGCGGATCAGTCTCCTGGACTTCTAGACATGGCTGCGATCCGAAACACAAATACAAAGATAATCATGAGATTGCCAGATAAGGGTGACCGAGAACTCGTTGGCTATGCTGCAAACTTAGATGATGACCAGATTAAGGAACTTGCAAAGCTGCCGTGCGGTGTAGCAGCTGTGTATCAGAATGAGTGGGTTCAGCCAGTTCTGTGCAAGGTGAAGCTATATGATGCAGAGTCTGTTGATTATTCGTATATGCCAGAACATAACGATGTTGGAATAGAGTCGCTAGAAGACAAGAAGTTTATCGCCGAGGTGTTGAGCAGCGGAAGAGAAGTACCTGCTGATGAACTGCAAAATGATATCAAACCAAGACTTAATAAGATAGGGCTTGATGCATCTATTAAGGTAAAAGCATTAGACATGATGGTTAATCCAGCGGAGCAGCCTCGTATGACTAAAATGGCGATTATATACGATGCGCTATTCCCAACTATAACAGAAGCAGTTAAAGCTGCATATCAAGAGACATCAGAGGCTAGTGTATGGACGAAGTATGCGGAGGATGCTGTTCATGAACTAGGAATAGATGATATGACTACACGTTTAAGGCTAGATATAATTCAATGTGGAGTTACATACTACCTGATAAATGTTGCTGATAAAATAGCCGACCTTGAGAAATGGAGTGAGATGGGAGGACTCAAATGATAGAAAAACTTGCAAAGACAATGGAGAGCGTTGGAAAGCCAACTGAAAAACAACCTGATAATAAATTTGATCCTGATAAGAGAGTTAATTTTGAACATGACAAAGGCGACAAAAGGGTCGAAGATAAGGGTTTTGATCCGGATAAAAGGATAGAAGTGCCAGGGGCTGAAGTTAAAGCGGAAGGTAGCAAAATAGAGAATCAAGGGGATGTTAATTCTGCAATCAAAGATTGTGTAGATGATGTTAAATCAAAATCTGAGTACCCTGAAACAATTAAGAATAAAATAGACGCTTCTCAATTAAGAGATGTTTCGAGAGCAGAAGTAGCTGAAAAACGTAGGGACTTTGAGAAACAAAAGATAGCTCTTAGAAAAGCGTTTGAAGAAAAATACGGAAGAGAGTTTCCTAAAGAAAAGAAAGATGTAGTGTCGGATGATGGTAATATAGTAAGGAAGGCAGGAAGTTGCTACGAACTACACCATATCGTACCTCTAAGCCTTGGAGGTGATAATTCGCTTGATAATCTTACACCTATGAGTTATTCTGCACATAAAGAGCTTCATGGTTCAGATTCTGCTTATAGCAGGCTTCGTAGTGCGGTGAAGGGAGAAGTATAGTATGAAAAGTTTTATTGATAAAGCAAAAAATCAGCCAATTAATGAAGAAGTAGTAAAGAGTATAGAAAAATCATATTCTTGCAATCTGCCGGAGGAGCTAAAACATATAGTTTCATGTGATGATGACAGTAGATTTGGATATGATATAAAGATATTATCAGAAAAAGAGATAATAAATGCTGAAGATATTATACATGGGGAGCTTTCTTCATATAAATTAATCCCTGTAATCGATATATTTGATTATGACTTCATTGCATACGATATAGAGGAGCAGAAATACGTCTGCATTAATACTTTGGACGAAATAGTATTTGATAATGCTGATAATATTTATGACCTTCTCCCGCAAGAAGCTTAGATTGAGAGCAGTTTAAGAGAAGTAGATAAACCAAAACGCCGCACTTCCCACTCGGGCAGTGCGGCATTCTCTTATCCAATTTTAATTTACCTACTGTTCATTCTTCGACTTGAAGAAGATTATCGTACCAGCCGTTATGATAATCGCATAGCCGATGAAACTGTAGATATCCGGAATCTCGCCAAACACTATGAAGCCAAGCGAAGTCGTGAAGATAATCTGAGAATAATCATAGATTGAGATCTCCTTAGCTGGTGCATAGCGGTATGCACCAGTGATTGTGAACTGACCGCCAGCAGCGGCAAATCCAGCGCCAAGAAGCATCATAAGCTGGTACATGTTGATTGGCTCGTGGTATTTTACGATAATCAGCGGCACCATGGCGAGGCAGCTGAATGCCGAGAAGCAGAAAACGATGACAGCCTTTTGCACGCCGTTTGAACCGAGCTTTCGCACCATAGTGTATGCAAGCCCTGCACCAACTCCGCCGATGAGTCCAGCAGCCATTCCTAGCGGATTGCCGGAGAAACCCGGCTTGATTACGAACAGCGCGCCAGTCATGGCGAGCATTAGGCAGGAAACCTGATACTTCTTAGGAACTTCCCTGAGAAGAATCATTGAGAAGATAATCGTTGCAAATGGTGAGAGTTTATTAAGCATACTGGCATCGGCAACCATGATGTGGCTCACCGCGTAGAAATTTCCGAGAATTCCGATAGTACCTGCGGTTACTCGCACGAGCATTGGGATGTAGTTTTTTCGTCCTATTATAATAGGCTGCTTGTCCTTGATGAGTACGATTGCTGCAATGATTGCAGCGATTAGGTTTCTAAAAAAAGCTTTCTCAACAGCTGGCAGGTTGCCCGCAAGCTTGACGAAAATTCCCATTAACGCAAAGAAAAATGCCGAAGTGACTATCAGCAGGATGCCTTTGTTTTTATTATGTATTGTTTTTTCCATTCTGTTTATTCCATTCCGTTCAAATATATTTACACGCGTGCACTCGTAAGTACACGGTAAGTGATTGTGCAATTTGCATATCTACTATTCTATTGTATGTCATTAAATCAGTCAAATGCGATATATAGCCAGCGAAGAAGCTTTGTGTTAAAATTTAGATTAGTACATGTATAAAGGAGAAACAAAATGGGCGAGCATATTACGAGAGAGCAGGCTAATGAGCTGCTACACAAATATGTAAAGGGTGAGAATTACATCACACATTCGTACGCAGTTGAAGCGATAATGAGAGGGCTTGCAAAGAAGCTTGCTCCCGATGAGATAGAGTTCTGGGGAATCTGCGGATTGCTGCATGACCTAGACGAGGAGACCGCTGATTGGCGTACAGATATGTCTACGCACGGACCTGTTTCGGCACAGATTCTAAAGGACGAAGGCTACGATGAACCAGTTATGGCACAGGCTATTTGTGCACATAATCCGGAGTCGGGCGTGATTGCGAAGTCGACTCTTGAGATTGCACTTCTTGCCGCAGACCCGATGAGCGGTTTCTGCAAGGCGGTTGCACAGATATACCCAGATAAGAAGATTGCGAGCGTTAAGCATAAGTCGGTAAATAAGAGATTTAAAGAGACGAGATTTGCGGCAGGCGCGAACAGACAGTACATGGCGGCTATCGAGGAAATCGGAGTTAGCTTCGACGAGTTTATAGATATTTCGCTAGAAGCAATGCGTGAGGTTGCTGACGAGATTGGATTATAAATGTAAAAGCACTTAGCACCCAGAAATGGGCGTTAAGTGCTTTTGTTTCAAGTAAAGTCAAATTATTTGCGAGCTGCCGAAGGCACCTCGATTTTTACATTTTTAGGATTTCTAGCCCTTCTGTAGAGCACGAAGCGGCGACCGATTGCAGCTACGAATTCAGCGTGGAGCATCTCTGCGAGTTCACTGCACACCTCGGTCGGATCGAGTAGTGAGCCTTCCTGAATCTGCCCTTTTACAAGCTCATTTGCCGTAAGGTTCTCGTCGATAGAGCGGATGATATTCTCCGTGAGGTCCGCCTTGCCGATATATACTGTAGGCTCAATCTTCTGTGCGAGCCCTTTTAGATAACTTCTTTGTTTGCCTGTGAGCATGTGTTCTCCTTGATATTTCTGAAATGTATTATAGAATTAATCGTATGCACTATATTAACACAACAGTGCGCGCTAATCCATAGAGAGGTGGTAGAAACATGGCAGACGGAAGATGGGTCATGACGGAAAATGAGCTAAATAACGTAGTTTCCGGTTTTAAAGAAACGGATATAGAGGCTCTGCCAAATGCAGGTAAGAGCATGGCGGTAGACGTCCGAGGGGGCGTAGGCGATGCGTGTAGCCGCGAGATGGAGTATAATGAGATATGCGCATTTTGCGGATCGGACAAGATGCGTGTTGGATTTGGTAAATACGGTCAGGGCTTTGGCTGCCGCTCGTCCAAGTGCGAGGCCTGCGGAGGCGTGACAGACTTCGTGTACAAGGATGAAGTGGGGAAGTTTTTTAGGTAGAATATAGACGATATATCTTAGTAGTATAGAATTGCTATGAAAAAAGGGGATATTATGGCAGATATACAAATTATAAAAGGTGAAGTGGCGAACACCGCAGCTAGATTAAGTGCGGGATCCACACTGGTAATGGTAGATGAGCTTCAGAGAGATGAAGAGTCGACCCTAACTGCAGTTGCAAGTGCCCAGACCTTGTATGAGGATTTTTCTAAAGTGGTAAACAAGCTTAAGGCGCAGGTTGCTGACGATTCTGCAAAGCTATTTAAAACCGACTCGCTGTTTGCACAATGGGATTCAAAGACAGCAAAAAAGTTTGCAGGAAGACATAATCGCAAGACCGTAAAGTAGAATAAGGATTTTATAATGAGCGTAGATGATAGAAGTGAATTACTGAATGCAAGAAAAAAGCTTGAAGAACAGATAGAAGAGCTTGAAGCGGCAGAGAAAAAAATCAAAGATAACGAAGATGGTTTTTATGAAATGTATAGAAACATAGGGGTGCTTGAAGAACAACGTGAAAAGTATTCATATGATAAGGAAATGGTGAATTTACTAGATGAGGCAAATTTAAGTATGCGTGATAGTGAAAGACTGTTTGAAAATCTGATTGCTGAAATAAAAGAATCGAAGATAAAAAGTAGAAATAAATTGGAAGCCATTAATGATGATCTGAGATATAAATAGAGGGAGAATGTATGGGCGGAAGAGTCGTAAATCCTCAGTGCATAAAAATGCAGTGTGACAGCATGTTAAAAGGAATTTCCAAGGTTACAGAAGCTACAGAGAAAATTAATTCTACTTTAGATAGCTTTACTTCAAATGGAAATTTAAGTGGTAACTGGTATGTACATGCTTGCACACATATGATGGGAGTTAAGAAGATAATACATGGACTTTCTTCTCTTGGTGATATTGTAAAAACTGACTGCAATACCTTGGTAGATGCTGTAGGTGATGAGATCTTAAGGGAAGATGATATCAATGATGATATAAGTAAGCATAAAAATATTATTAAAGGTATAGATACATCGTTGCTTTTGTACATGTTATTGATGATATCTATCCCAGATATAAGTGCGGTCGTTAGTAATACGATGAATACTTTGAGGCATTCTAAAGAAGTTGAACTCAATGTAATAAATGTTTTAGAGAATAAAATTAGGAAAATAGATGAAATAGAGGCTGCTACCAAAGACTTATTCCTCGAATATGGCAACTTGATTTCACTTATGAATACAGGATTATCGGCATTAGCGACCTCAACAGCTAACGGTTTCAACTTGCCTGCAAATCAGAATTGGATGAAAGAAATTGATGAAGCGATCAATACAGCAACCGCAAAGGCCCTAGAAAATGCAAAGGGCAAATATGATATTACTCATGCCTTTAGTAAAGATCCAGTAAACCTATCATCTGGTAATTTTATTTATGAAAAGGATGACTTAGTTATTGATGGCAAGTCGCCTCTAGTATTTGGAAGATTTTATAATTCGATAAACACATATAAAGGGGCGTTTGGAAATAGATGGAATCATAGCTTTGAAGTAAAGCTACTAATAGAAAGAAATGTAGCAGGTAAGGAAAGCGCTAAGCTTATTAGAGAGGATGGCAGAGAGGAATCATTTACCTTCATAGGAGATGAAGGTGTGGTTAATTTTGGCGCAAGCCTTGGAAAGCTAATGAAAAGCAGCTCAGGATATGTATATGAGACCGAAGCTGGTACAAAATACATATTTAACTTCAAAGGCCAATATATAAAAAGAAAAGACAAAAATCGCACATCTATCGACTTGTCGTATGAAGATGGATTACTCGTTAGCATTAGAAAATCATCGGGCGAAGAATATGCGCTAGAGTATAATACTGAGCGCATGATAGATGTTGTGACTGACCACACAGGACGTACAGTTAAATATGAATATGAAAAAGGTGCGCTTTCAAAAGTAATAATGCCAAATGGAGGAGCGTATAAGTATTTATACGACTCACGTGGCTATCTGTCTGAGATTGTTAACGCAGATAATGTAAGTACAATCACAAATAAATATGATTCATATGGAAGGGTAATAAGCCAAACCTTCCCAGATGAGAGCTCTATGTCATATAAATATGATGACGATAGAGGTCGAACCGTGCAAACTGAGCGTAATGGTGCAGTAAGCTATCACTATAATGATAGTCGGCTGAGAACTATAAAAAATGTGTATAGCGGTGCGGAGGAGCGATTTAGCTATAACAGTAGAGATAAAAGGACTGCCGAGATTGATAAAAATGGCGGAAAAAGAGAGTTTCTGTACAATGAAAAAGGTAATGTAACAAAAACAATAGATGCTGTTGGTACAGAAACAATAATAGAGTATGACAGCAAAGGAAAACCAGAAAAGCTCATCGTTGACGGTAAACTTAAAGTTAAAAACAAGTATAGTATCTTCGGTGAAAGACTAATCGTTACTGAAGATGGTCTTGGTAGAAAGACTTTCTTTAGACATGATAAAAATGGTAATGTATGCGAGATTATGAATGCTGAAGGAAGCATTACATCATTCAGCTTTGATGAACGAGATAATGTAGTTGAAGTTTGTGATGAAAGAGGCGGAAAGCAAACTTATACATGGGATGCCCTCAATAGACTTTCGAGCACAGCAGATGCTAACGGTAATACAAGGCAAATTACATACGATGATGACAGTAATATAACTGCAGTAGTCCAGCCGGATAAGAGCAGTATCACTTTTGAATATGACAAAGCAGGCAGAATGATTAAAGAAACTGCTCCAAACGGTGCAGAGACAACATACAAATATAACTGCCTTGGTTTTCCATCCGAAAAATCAGATTCGCTCGGCAGAATTACAACATATACATATGATGAAATGTGGAACCTCAAGGAAGAGATACTTCCTAATGGAGGATGCATTTCTTATGAATATGATGAGAATAATAGGCTGATTCTGCAGATTGACCCTGAAGGAGGGAGACATGCCTATGCGTATGATGTCATGGGTAACCTTATCATGGAGACAGATGAGGTCGGAAATGTAACGGAGTATGAATATAACGGAATAAATAGACTCACTAGTGCGAGATATCCGGATGGATCTGAAGAGCATTTCTGCTATGATGGTTCAGAAAATATAATAAAATACACAGATCGAGGCGGAAATAATTATTCATTTATATATGATGCAGCAGATCAGCTAATAGAAGAGATCGACCCTCTTGGGAATAGTAAAAAGTATGAGTACACGCCAATCGGCAGAATAGCATCACGAACTGATAGTTCAGGATGTACTACCAAGTATGAGTATTATCCTGGTGGTGTTTTGAAACGCATAATTCATCCAGATGGCACGTCAGAGGACTTCGTTGTTGATCCTGCAGGAAATATCACTGAATACTCAGATGTGAATAATTACAAGAGGTATTATAAGTACGACTGCATAAATAGACTTATTGAGGTAAAAGGTGAAAATGGAGAGAGGACAGCATACACTTATGATGCCATGAATAACGTAACGTCTAAGATAAATGCAGACGGAGGAGCGTCATTTTACGAATACTCTCTTTCGGGCATGATCATTAAGGTTACGGATGAGCTCGGCAACGAAGTAGAGTATGATTATGATGGCATGGATCAAATCACTGAAGTACGCCGCATCTCAAAGGGAGAAAATGCATCTCGTGTAATGAAGTATGTAAGAGATCTGATGGGAAGGGTAACCAAGTCGATTAATCCAATTGGCAACACTGCATCTTTTAAGTACGATGCGAAAGGCAGACTGATAGAAAAGACTGACAGAGACGGGTTTGTAACTGAGACTAAGTATAACTCGCTCGATAAAATAACAGAAATTATCTATGCGGATGGAAATTTTGCAAGATTCGCATATGATTTGCTTGGAAAAACTACGAAGACAGAAACTCCAAACGGGGTATCATTAATCGAGTATGATTGCTTAGGAAGAATGATAAAGGAAACTTACCCAGATGGACAGGTCGTAAGCTATGGGTATGGCAAATCAGGTGAAAGGACAAGCATTACTTACCCTGATGGTTCTACGGCACATTATAGGTATGATAACAAACACAGACTTGCTGAAATCATGGATGGAGAAAGCTCCATCTTATATCATTACGATGAACTAAACAGGCTAGCAAGGCGTGCTATGCCTAATGGCAGCAGCACATCATATGAGTACGATAATATCGGCAGACTGCAGATGTTGACTCATGCTAATGACAAAGGAATCATAGATAGGCAGCGTTATGAGTACGATATAAGAGGCAATATATCGTGCATTGAAAAGGAGAGAAAAGGATTTAGTGAACATAGCGGCTCCTTTAACTACAAATACGATGCAACAGGCAAGCTGATAGAAGTAGCAAGAGACTCGAAGGTGCTTAGGGAGTATCAGTATGATGCTTTCGGCAATAGGATGAGGAAGGCTTCAGATGGCATTGAAACTATATATTCATACAATGAAGCAGACCAACTTATATCCAAGAGAGAAGCAGAATCAGAAACAACATATACATACGACAGACGTGGAAATATTACCAGCATGTGTGTTGATGGAAACACATCTAAGAGATTTGTATATGGCGCAGCAAATAGGCTTGATAAAGTAATAGATAGTAGCGGTCTCGTGTCAGAATACATGTACGATGCGGCTGGGCAGAGGGTAAAGGAGCTTATTGGAAACGTAGAAACCGAGTATATAGTTGACCACTCCAAGGAGCACAGCAATCTGGTTCAGAGAGAGCGAAATGGCATGAATCAGCGTTTTATATGGGAAGATTCAATACCGCTAGCTATGAAAGGTGATGAAGAATATTATTATCTAGCGGATATACAAGGAACACCAATGCACCTTGTGGGTGCTGATAATGCACTCATAGAGAGCTACGCATATGATGAATTTGGTAACGAGCTAAGTGGCATGGATAGAGAAAGCATACAGCCATTCGCTTATACGGGATACCGCAAAGATGTAGTGAGTGGAACGTACTTTGCACAAGCAAGAGAGTATATGCCTGATGCAGGAAGATTTGCAGGTGAAGATATCGTTAGTGGCAGTATCACTAAGCCTCTCACGATGAATCCATACAATTACTGTCTTGCGTCACCGCTAATAATGGTTGATAGAAATGGAGCATTCCCAAGTGTAGAAACTGTAGTGGATGGTACATTCGATTTCCTCGGATGGACTGGAATCTTGCAGGGCAACCCAGAGGGTAAGAACTGGTTATTTTCTAAATCGCGAGAACTAGCAGAGACTCCAATTCCAGGATTTTCATCGACAAATGCAAGTGATTACGCAGCGGCCTTATCCAAATCAAGGATAGGAGAACAGGCTATAGGTGTAACACTTAATATGGATAGGGACGCTAATGGCGTATATCACGCTAGGCGAAACTGTATACAAAGATATTTTGGTTACAATGATACATATGACCATGTGTTTAAGTCGTTCACGTCTGCGAAGCCTAAAAAAATGGAGTTTTCAAGTAATGGCAATGATTATGTTCTCTGGATGTGGAAAGGTGATTACTATGGACTAGGTGCTGGTGCTGAAACAGGAATATACAGAGGCAATGGTTACCACAAACTAACATACCAAGATAGTAAACTCATAATGAAGCTATCTCTGTATGATAGGTCTGGAAAGCAGATAATGAAATATGAACCTGGAGATCCGCAGTGGTGGATAACAGGATTCAATCCTGAATACCAAGATATCAATTATAAAAATCTTAGAGTTGAAGGGATGATTGACTTCAGTAAAGAGCCTGAACTTTGGGAGGCGTTTATAAAAAAATATGGAATAGAAAAGAAAGCGAATATATGTATAGACAAGCAGAACAAAGTGCTTTACTACAAATTGTAAAAGAGGTGAAAAATGAAAAAAATGATAAGTGTTGGACTATGTCTATTGATGATTCTAACAACAGCATTCTGCCTAGCAGCCTGCAAAAGCAGAACAGATGAAATGGCTGATCAAGAGATTTATACAGAAAAACAGATGAACAAGATGAAAAATAAAGTCATCAAGTGTATAAACGAACAGGACAAGGAAGGTCTCAAGAAGCTTTTTTCGAAGGATGCACAAAAACACATAGAGGATTTAGATGGGAAACTTGACCAGCTTATAGGTGCTTTTAACGGAAATAAAATTGAAAGTGCAAAAGGCCTTAGTCCAGCATTCGAGGGTTCTGCAGATGCGCAACCCCTGCATATCTATGGCAAATACCATCTTAAACTAAAAAGTGGTGATAAGTATATAATACTTATCGACATATGCGATATAGATGATGAGAATAAGGAGAAAGAGGGCATATTTCAATTAGATTTATTAACCTTCTCAAAAGATGAGGTGCCAGAAGATTTCCATATGGATGGCAGTGAGGACGACTATGGTATATTCATCTATAACAAAGATGGAACTCAGCAATAATAAGTAAGTCAGCTGATTGATTGGAGGATACAATGAAAAAAGCAACGCTTACTATGCTATGCCTACTAATGATTATATCAACTGTGTTCTGTCTTACAGGCTGCAAAAGTCGTGAACAAAGACTAAACGAAGAAACAGAATATGAAGAAACACAAATGAAAGCTGTTAGGGAAAAGGTTATTAGGTGCATAAAAAAGGATGATAAAGAAGGACTAAAGAAGCTTTTCTCAAAGAGTGCACAAAAGGATATTGAAGATTTAGATGGTAAGATAGATGAAATGCTCGAAGCATTTAAAGGTGAGTCAATAGTTTCAGTAAAAAGTGAACCTGTTGATTCAAGTAGGACGTATGATTATGGAAAGAAATCAATAACAATATATGGAGATTATGAGCTTAACCTTGATAATGGAAAAAAGTACATATTACTTATAAGTTATTGTGATACGGATGATGAAAATAAAGGTAGTGTTGGAATTTTTAAGTTAACATTGCTTACTTTTTCTAATGAAATGTTACCTGAAGATTTTCGAATGGGCAGTAGCGTAGATGACCACGGTATATTCATTTATACTCTTCAAAACTATCCAAAGAAATAAATGTTATTTACTAGCTGAACGAGGTGCGGTGCAATGAGAAAATTAACATGTGCATTATTATGCCTACTAATGATTTTATCAACAGCATTCAGCCTTGCTGGCTGCAAAAGCAGAACAGATGAAATGGCAGAACAGTCTGTGTATGCAGAAAAGCAAATGAAATCGGTTAATAGGGAAATTGTAAAATGTATAAATAATAAGGATGAGAAAGGGTTAAAATCACTGTTTTCAAAGAGCGCACAAGAGAATTCAGAAGAAATAGATGGCAAGATTAATAATCTGATAAACATATTTGATGGTGTAAAAATTAAAAGTATTGATGGTGAAGAGCCAGGGTTTAGTGGCGATTCTAATACACAACCTATTAATATTTACGGTAGTTACACGATTAATCTAAACAATGGTGAGAAGTATGTGATGTGGGTGCAGTTTTGCTCTATGGATGATGAGAATAAAGAGAATGTCGGACTTTATATGATAGAGATGATAACCTGCACCGAGGATAAGCTTCCAAGTGGCTTTAAGTGGGATGGTGTTAATAGTGGGAATCCGGGTATATTCATCCACTATATCGATTAATTAAGCAACGGTGATAGAATGAAGAAACTGATAAGTGTTGTAATGTGTCTATTGATAATTTTATCAACAATATTCTGCCTAGCAGGTTGCAAAAGTAGAACAGATGAAATGGCTGACTTGGAGACTCATACAACTGAACAGATGACTAAAACGAAAAAGCAGGTCATCAAATGCATAAACGAACAAGATAAGGAAGGTCTCAAGAAACTTTTCTCGAAGGACGCACAAAAACACATAGAAGATTTAGATGGGAAACTTGACCAGCTTATAGGGGCTTTTAACGGAAATAAAATTGAAAGTGCAAAAGGAAGTGGAACGGACTTTGAAGGCTCTGCAGATGCACAACCCTTGCATATTTACGGAGACTACAGCTTAAAACTTATTAATGGCGAGAAATATGTGATCATGATAAATATATGTGACATAGATGATGATAACAAAGAAAAAGAAGGACTATATCAAATAACACTTATGACATTTCCAAAGGATGCAGCACCAGAAGAATTTTACATTGAGACTAACGATGACGACTATGGCATATTCATCTATAACAAAGATGGAATTCAGCAATAATAAGTAAGTCAGCTGATTGGTTGGAGGATACAATGAAAAAATCAACACTTACCATGCTATACCTACTAATGATTTTATCAGCTGTGTTCTGTCTTGCAGGCTGTAAAACTAGGTCAGATGAAATGTCTGACTTGGAGACTTACACAACTAAACAGATAACTAAAACGAAAAAGCAAGTCATCAAGTGTATAAACAAACAAGACAAGGAGGGTCTCAAGAAGCTTTTCTCGAAAGATGCACAAAAACACATAGAGGATTTAGATGGGAAACTTGACCAGCTTATAGGTG
>ERZ773045.260-NODE-260-length-28446-cov-3.474340_pt1 | contig 28446 bp, 26 predicted proteins | sample MGYA00580635_ERZ773045 | MGnify/ENA primary metagenome ERZ773045 (study PRJEB29015, sample SAMEA2738115) | human oral metagenome | biome: human oral; feature: human-associated habitat; material: saliva | place: China | collected 2261 ...
CTTTGCCTCCGCAGGCGCCTGCATGAGTGTGGCAAGCGGTTCCGCAAAGAAAACCAACAGCACAAAGAGCGCCGTCGAAATCAGGACGAAGATGACAGTCGCAGCGCCGATCAAGGAACCCAGTTCACTGTCCCTTTTCTCACCGAGATAGCGACTGATTAAAACCGTGATACTCATGGCCGAACCGCTCACCATGAAGGTAATCAGATTCAGAATCTGGGAACCGGTCGACACCCCCGATAGCCCCGCCGTGCTGCCGTAGCGCCCCACGACCAGCAGATCGACCGCGCCATACATGGCCTGCAGCACCAAGGCACCGAGAACAGGCAACATGAAGAGAATCAGTTTCTTCGGAATCGATCCTCTCGTAAAATCACTGTTTTCCGCGAGCTTCCCGCTCACCTCTTTTACCGCTTCCTTCTCTTTTTCTGCCGCTTCCCGCACCCCTGCTTTCATATCTTCTCTGATTTCTTCTCCGCGTCCTTCTCTCATCTCTTCTCCTCTTCTTCACTCCCGTGTAGCAGCGCATAGACCTTTTCAATGCAGGCAATCATGGTCTCTGCATCGCTCGCCTCTATGCCGCCGAGTTTCGCCTTGAGCCCCGTAAAGTAATCGCTGTCGTATTTCTCATAAAAGCACTTCCCCGCTTCGCTGAGGCGCACGGCTACATAGCGTCTGTCCTTGCCGTCCGTCTCCTTTTCAAAATAACCGCGCTGGGTCATTACCTTGACCGCACGCGTGACCCCCGGGCGGGGAAGCTTCAGCGCAGCCGCAATATCGCTCACATAGACCGCTTTCTGCGCAGCCGAGAGCTGTACCACCGCATCCAAAACGCGCATCTCCGTACTGCTGATGCCGTCCGGCAGCTCCGGCTGCAGTTCCCAGATGCGCTTTGCAAGATACATCGCATCCATCATACGCTTGATTTTCCGCTCGTTCAGTGCTTCCACAGCGCCTCCTTTTATTACCATAGGTAATTATCTTCGGTTATTATATTCCCGCGGCTTTCGGCTGTCAAGCGATATATAACCCCGGTACCGGAATGCCAAACAAAATGTTGGCATCCACAAAACCTCCGAAAAAACATGGCAGTTCTTCCCGAAAAAACAGGGTATCACGCTCGGAAACAAAGCTTACACCACAGCTGCATTTCTCAAATGACAGGCTTCGGACAAAATCTGCAAACAAAAAAGAGCCGCAGCGAAAGTTTCCTCTCGCCGCGGCTTGTTTCGATTTGCGTTCATACCTTCCAGCTGAGCGCCTTGTTTCTGGCCTCCACAAATCTGCGGTATATGCCATCCTCCCGAAGAAGTTCCTCGTGGGTTCCGCGCTGCGCAATGCGCCCGCGATCGACCACAAAAATTTGCTTCGCCGCCCGCACGGTTTTCAGGCGGTGCGCAATCATTAAGACCGTCTTCTCTTTCGTGAGTGCCGCGATTGCCTCCATGAGTTCCTTCTCGTTCTCCGGATCCACGTTGGCGGTCGCCTCATCGAGAATAATGACGGGTGCATCCTTCATGATGGCCCGCGCAATCGAGATGCGCTGCCGCTCCCCGCCGGAGAGTGAGGCGCCGTTCTCACCGATCACGGTATCATAGCCCTCCGGAAGCGCCGTAATAAAGTCGTGGCAGCAGGCCTGCTTTGCCGCGGCAATGACCTCTTCCATCGAGGCCTCCGGCTTTCCGAAACGTATGTTGTTTGCAACCGTATCGTGAAACAGGTAAACCGACTGGAACACAAAGCTGAAGTTCTCCATCAGTGCGTCAATCGAGTAGTCCCGCACATCCTTTTGATCGAGGCGCACCGTTCCGCTCTGCACATCCCAGAAGCGGGCAATCAGCCGGCAGAGTGTCGTCTTGCCGCTGCCGGAGGGCCCCACAAAGGCCGCGCTCGTGCCGGACGGAATGCGGAGCGAGACGCCGTCTATCACCTTCCGGCTCTCATACGCGAAGTCAATCGCTTCGAGAGCAATGTCATGCGTTTCGGGCATATACGCTTCGCCGTCAATCTCCATCGACGGAAGCGAGAGTATCTCCTGCCCCCGCGAGACACAGAGATCCACCATGCGGAGCAGCGCGGAGTAAGCGCCCATGCTCGAAAGTCCCGTGAAAACATGAAAGGCCATGACCATCATCAGCACCGCGGTGATCAGGTCCATGCTGCCGTCCAGATAAAAGCGCAGCGAGGCCAGTAAAATCCCGAGTCCCGTGAGCTTCAGGACCCCGTTTTGCAGCGGCATGTAGCGGTTTGACGCGAACTCCAAGTCGGTCATCAAGCGGGCGGATTCCGCAATGCTCTCCTTCAGTTTTTGCTCAGACTCTCCGCTCAGCCCGTAGGACTTTACCTCGGAAATGCCCTGGATGTACTCGAGAACATTCTCAATGAGTTTGGTGTCGTTCGCTATTTTTTGTCCGGACAAGGCCTCGTTGTTATGCTGCATACGGGCGTTAATCAGGGCAAAGAGCAGCGCCCCGATTAGGGCAATCAGACCGATTCGCCAGTCAAAGATCAGAAGCATCAGCAGAATGAGCGCTGTATTGAGTAGCCCCTGGGTTGTCTGCATCACCACGCGAGTCGCCACATCGCCGAGCAGCTCCATCGTGTTGGTGGTCACCGAGCTGATATCGCCGAGGCTCGTGCGGTTAAAATAGCCCATGGGCAAAAAGCGCAGCTTTTCCGCAATTTCAATGCGCTTGTTCGCACACTCCCCGTAGCCCGCGCGGCACTGGAGCATGGCCTGTTTGGAGCGGAACGCAGCCTCCGCGAGCACGCCGATCAGCAGGAGCAGAAAGCTGAACAGGATCAGCTTTCCCGTCATTCCGTCTTCCGAAAACCCGCAGAGTATGAGGCTGATGGCCGGATATTTCAGTACTTCGCAGAAGGCAATCAACACCCCGAGCCAAAGCGACGCATAAAACATAAGGCGGTGTTTTGCGGAACAAAAGGCAAAGAACTTTTTGAGTGTCGCAATCATTCGGACAGCCCTCCTTCCTCCGAGCAGTCTCTTGCACTGCTGTGCGCTTCCCACATCTTCCGGTAGAGCGGGCACTCTCTGAGCAGCGCCTCGTGCGTCCCGCAGGCCACAATCCTCCCGGCCTGTACCACAACAATTTGATCCGCATTCACAATGGTCGAGAGCCGGTGCGCAATTACCAGCAGCGTTTTATTTTGCGCAAGCCTTGCCACGGAGCGCTGAATCAGCGCCTCGTTTTCCGGATCCGCATAGGAGGTCGCCTCGTCCAGAATAAGGAGCGGCGCATCCTTCATCATCGCACGGGCAATCGAAATGCGCTGGCGCTCACCGCCCGACAAATGCGCCCCGCTTCCGCCGACCACGGTGTCAAAGCCGTTCTCGAGTCCTGCGATAAAGTCATAGCAGCCGCTGTCTCGCGCGACCTCTTCGACCTCGGCATCACTCGCCCCGGGTCTTCCCATGCGTATGTTCTCACGCACTGTCGTATTAAAGAGAAAGCTGTCCTGAGAAACGTAGGCAACTTGCCTGTTATAGTCTTCCGACGAAAGTTCCCTTAAATCAACGCCGCCGAGTGTAATGCTGCCGTCTCCCACATCCCAGAGGGAGGCAACCAGTTTCGCAATGGTCGACTTGCCGCTCCCCGAGGGGCCGACCAAGGCCGTCACCTTTCCGGCCGGAATGCAGAGGTTTACGCCGTGCAGCACCTCCTTCTCCCCGTAGCCGAAACGCACATCGCGAAGTCTGACTTCACTGTCCGCCGGCAGGGCGCGACTCTTCTCCGGACGCGAGAGTTCCGGAAGCGTAAGGACAGCGTCAATCTCTCCGAAGATTGACGTCGCCTTGCCGATGTCGTCGCTGTAGCTGAGTGCCGTGATGAGCGGCGTAATCAGACCGCAGGCGAGAATCAATATCATCACATAGTCATGAAACGCGAGCGTGCCCTGCATTACAAAGACCGCGCCGAGCGGAAGCACCGCAATCAGGGTTGCCGGTGCAATGGTCATGCTGAGGGAAAACGGCACAATGCTCGCCTGCATCCAGTCGGTAAAGCTGTTCGCGTTCTCCTCGGCCGCGCGCGCAAAGCGGGCATAGGAGCTCTCCGCCTTTCCGAACGCTTTGATAACCTCAATGCCGCCGATGTACTCGACCGCCGTATCATTCAACGCCTTGGTGGTCTCCTGTGTTCTGCGGAAGGGGCGCTCGTAGTCGCGAAACATCGCCATCAGGCAGAGCAGCGTAAGCGGCAGGGTCGCGAGCGATAAGAGCGCCATACGCCAATCGATGCGGCAGAGATACAAAAACATGAGGAGTGGCGCAAGCAGGTTTGCCGTAAACTCCGGCACCACGTGCGCAAGTGTCGTCTCAATCGCATCCGTTCGCTCGACCATGATATTTTTGAGTGCGCCGGACGGTGTCTCGCGCACCGTTCCGAGCGGCAGACGCGCAAGTTTTTCGCAGAGTTCCGTCCGTATCCCCGCGATCAGCGCGAAGGTCGTTTTGTGCGACAAGTTGGTAGAACAAGTGTGAAAGAGGATACCGAGCACAATAAAAACTGCCATCAGTCCTCCCTCACGGAGAAACAGGTCATAGTCGCGCTCCCCCTCAAGGAGTTGCTTTACCATGGTGCCCATCACAAAATACGGGACCATGGAGCAAAGAACCCCGATACAAGCCAGCACGACACTCTTTTGGTAGCTCGCTTTGCTCACCGCCGCAAACTTTGTCACATAATAGAAAAAGCTCGCCATCCTCCCTTTTTCCGGCTCATTTTGTTTGCTTGCTTCCGCCATACATTTCTCCCCCTTCTTCGCCCGGACCGCGGCTCGTTCCCGTAGGCCGAATCCGTTGATTGCGGATTGGTTATAAACCACTAACTAATTCCAATGATAGCACTGCGCTTTTATAAATAAAAGTCGCAAAACCGCTTTTTACAAACTTTTGTAAAACCGTTACCGCTTTCCGCCGAACATCACTTGCCGCGGCACGCCGCTGTGTCGCTTTTTCACCCCTTTACCGAGACAACATCCCCTCTTCTGCCGCAACAAGGCGTTTTCTTTCAACAAAAAAATCTCCGGGCACGGCTTTCGCCGCCCCGGAGACCATGTTCATGTCCGCGCGTTTCAAATCAAGCTTCCGGCTCAGAGACTCTTAACGCCGGTCACCTCATAGTCCTTCTCTTCGACTGCCTGCTTGAGCGTCTCATCGCTGACCTCTTTGCTGAGCGCAACGACCGCCTCGCCCTTCTCATGGCTCACCAAAGCGCTCTCGACGCCCGGCAGTGCCTCGAGCGCCTTCTTGACCGTTGCTTCGCAGTGTCCGCACATCATACCCTTGATTGTAAGTTCCTTCTTCATAAAATCTCCTTCCGCGCCTTTTTCGGCGCTTGCGGCTTCCAGAAGCCGCCCTGACTGGTTTACGGTAACTTGGTTTCGCAGCGGCCGATCGTGCCGCGCATCGTGCACGCGGAACAGGTTAAGACGCAGCGCATTGCTCACGACGCAGACACTCGAGAGGCTCATTGCCGCCGCGCCGAGCATCGGGTTCATCGCAATGCCAAAGAAATGCAGGTAAGCACCCGCCGCCGTCGGCACCAGAAGCACATTGTAGATGAGCGCCCAGAAGAGGTTCTCCAAAATGTTCCGGTAGGTCGCACGGCTCAAACGTATCGCCGCCGTGACATCCGTGAGACGGCTCTTCATCAGCACCACATCCGCCGCGTCGATGGCCACATCCGCGCCCGCACCGATTGCGATGCCGATGTCGGCACGCGTCAGCGCCGGTGCGTCGTTGATGCCGTCGCCGACCATGGCGACCTTGCCCTTTTCCCGGAGTGCCCGAATCACGGCCTCCTTGCCGTCCGGCAACACACCCGCCACGACTTCGTTGACACCCGCCTGCTTACCTATGGCCTCGGCCGTCTTTTGGTTGTCGCCGGTCAGCATGACCACATGGATGCCGAGCTTTTGCAGTTCCGCAATCGCCTCTGCGCTGTCCTCCTTCATCGTGTCCGCGACCGCGATCACGCCGAGGAGCTGCTGCTCCGCCGCAAAGTAGAGCGGGGTCTTACCGACGGCCGCGAGCGCATCCGCCGCTGTCTCAAGTTCCGCGGGAATCGCGACTTTGCCGCGCACAAAGCTCAGGTTTCCGGCAAAGAGCTGCGTGCCGTTTTGCACGGCGCTTAAACCGTTTCCGGGAAGCGCCGCAAAGTCATCGACCTCCTCTAAGGGAAGTCCCTGTTCTTTCGCATAGGCGACGACCGCCTTTGCGAGCGGGTGCTCACTCTTTGCCTCGAGCGCATAGGCCGCGCGGAGCAGCGTATCCCGGTCGCCGACCGGCAGCACATCCGTCACAACCGGCGTGCCGTTTGTGATGGTGCCAGTTTTATCGAGCGCCACGATCTGCACATTGCCGGTCTCCTGCAGGGCCTCGGCGTTCTTGAATAAAATGCCCTGTCTTGCGCCGACACCGTTGCCGACCATAATTGCCACCGGCGTTGCGAGTCCCAGCGCACAGGGGCAGCTCACCACGAGCACCGCAATGCCGCGTGCCAGCGAAAAGCCGATGCTGCCGCCTGCGAGGAGCCAGATGACGGTCGTCACGATTGCCACCAGTATGACCGCCGGCACGAAGACGCCGGAGATTTGATCCGCGAGCTTTGCGACCGGAGCCTTGGTCGCCGCCGCATCGCTTACCATCTTGATGATCTGCGCGAGGGTCGAATCCTCGCCGACTCTGGTCGCACGGCACTCAAGGAAGCCGGACTGGTTCAGGGTCGCGGACTTTACTTCATCGCCGACCGCCTTGTCGACCGGCAGACTCTCGCCGGTCAGCGCGGCTTCGTTGACCGCACTGTTTCCGGAGACCACAAGGCCGTCCACCGGGATGTTCTCACCCGGCTTCACGCGGAAGATGTCGCCGACCCGGACCGCATCGACCGGAACAGTGACTTCCTCGCCGTTTCGGAGAACCCGCGCGGTTTTCGGCGCAAGCTTCATGAGCGACTTAAGGGCGCTCGTTGTCTTCCCCTTTGAGTAGGCCTCCAGCATCTTGCCGACCGTAATCAGCGCGAGCACCATAGCAGCTGTCTCAAAGTAGAACTCCATCATGTACTCCGTGACCTTCGCCTGATCGCCGTCCACCACGGCCCGCGTCATCAGGAACAAAATTACGGTCGAGTAGAGGAAGGCCGCCGAAGAGCCGATGGCAATCAGCGCATCCATATTCGGCGCGCCGTGGAACAGGCTCTTAAAGCCGTTCACAAAGAACTTCTGGCTCACGACCATGATTGCCGCCGCAAGGAGGAGCTGCAGCAGGCCCATGGCCACATGGTTTCCGTCAAAGAATGCCGGGAGCGGCCAGCCCCACATCATATGTCCCATCGTGAGATAAAGGAGCGGCAGAAGAAATAAAATCGAGGCAACAAGCCGCCGCTTCATCTTCGGCGTCTCCCTGTCTTTTAGCGCATCTTCCTCGGCCGCGAGCTTCGCCTGAAAACTTCCGTGGCTCTGCTCCTCCGCATCCTTCTCCGCCGCGCCGTAACCCGCCGCCTCGACCGCCTGTATGACCTCGCTTGACGTCACATCGCCCTCCACGCCCATGGAGTTCGTGAGCAGGCTCACCGAGCAGCTCTTCACACCCGGCAGCTTTGACACCGCCTTTTCGACCCGCGTCTGGCAGGCCGCACAGCTCATTCCGCTGACTGTATATTGCTTCATCTTACCTTCTTTCCGAGCACTTGCCGACTGCAATCAAAACCGCCTCCGCTGTCTCATTTCATGAGCTTCTGCAAGGTTCTGACCAGCTCATCCAGCTTTTCCGTGTTGCCCTCGCGCACATCTTCCGCGACACAGGACTTTAAGTGCGCCGCAAGCAGCACCTTGGTAAAGCTGTTCAGCGCGCAATTTGCTGCCGAAACCTGATTCAGAATGTCAATGCAGTAGGCATCTTCCTCGAGCATCTTCTTTACCCCGCGTATCTGCCCCTCGATACGGTTCAGTCGGTTTAAGAGCTGTCTCTGCTCAGCTCCGTCCCGCACCTTTTTCATGCCGCTGCAATGGGGACAGGCCGTCTCTTCGTTCACTGCCACATCGCACCTCCTCTCCCGATTGATACCCCCTGGGGGTACACTCGAACTACAGCCATAATATACCCCCACCCTGTATCTGTCAAGTCTTCGGTTCAAAAAAAACAGCCGAAGCGGATGGCTCCGCTTTGGCTGCGCTTGAATCTGTATTCCGTTAATTCCGCTATCACCGTCATTCCGCTATGCCGCGAAACGCTGTCGTATCAGCGCCCCAACTCCAGAAGTCGCGCGAGTTCCGCAAAATCCGTCTTCACGAGCACGCAGTTGCCCAGCGTTTTCGGCTCAATCAGCGTAATCTTCTCGCCCCGGCGCTTCTTGTCGGCGCGTGCCGCCGCAAGGATGCGCTCGCTCGGCAGCTCCGTGCTGTTCGGCAGCTTATATTTTTTGAGAAGCTTCTCCAGTATCTTCTCACAGCTCTCCGGGCAGCGGCCGTCCCGCACCAGCGCCCGCGTCATAATCGCCATGCCGATTGCGACACAGTCGCCGTGGAAAAGCTTATAGTTCATCTCCCGCTCGATTGCGTGTCCCAGGGTATGCCCGAAGTTCAAAATCTGACGCTCGCCGAAATCCTGCTCGTCCTCCGCGACCACATCGCGCTTTAAGCGCACACACCGGGCAATCACGCGCTCCCGCTTCCGCTCGGCATCGTCGGTCAGCAGAAGTTCCAGGAGTTCCTTACTCCGTATCATGCCGTACTTGATGACTTCCGCCATGCCCTCCTCAAACACTTCTTTCGGCAGGGTATCCAAAGTCGTGATGTCGCAGAGCACCAGATGGGGTTGCGTGAAAGTGCCGACCAGATTCTTGCCCTCCGGCAAATCCACCGCGGTCTTTCCGCCGACCGAGGAGTCCACCATGGCGAGCAGCGAGGTGGGAACTTGGATACAGGGTACCCCGCGGAGGTAAAGGGAGGCCGCAAGCCCTGCGAGGTCGCCGGTCACACCGCCGCCGAGCGCAATCACAACATCCTCTCGCGTGAGTTCCTGCTTCGCGAAGAAGGTCAGGAGTTCAAGGAGCGTCCCCGGATTCTTTGACGCCTCACCGGCCGGAAAGGTGAAGGTCGTCACCGCAAAGCCGGCGTCCCGCAAGGTCTCTTCCGTGCGCCCCGCATACAGCGGTCCCACATTGGAATCCGTCACGATGACCGCTCTCCGCCCGCGGAGCAGCGCCGCCGCTCTTAGGCCGAGTTCCGAAAGCACACCTTCGCCTATGATTACCTCGTAAACCCGCGAGGCCCGCACCAGAACCTGTTCCATACAGTCCCTCCTTTGCCCCGGCGCTCCGCACCGGCTTATCTTCGCTGTTTGCTTGCTACTTTTTCCCGCGCTCAGGCATTTGCCTCTTCGGTTGCCTTCCGAATCAGCGAAATCGCACGGGACACATCCGCGAACTGCTCCGGGCGCAGGGACTGCGCACCGTCCGAAAGTGCGTGCGACGGGTCGTTGTGTACCTCAATGATGAGGCCGTCCGCACCGGAGGCGACTGCCGCCATGGCCATGGGTTTCACGTAGCGCGCCACACCCGTCGCGTGGCTCGGGTCCACGACCACCGGGAGGTGCGAGAGCTCGTGCAGCACCGGGACCGCCGAGAGGTCCAGGGTATTTCTGGTCGCCGTCTCGTAGGTGCGAATGCCGCGCTCGCAGAGAATCACATTCTCGTTGCCCGAGCTCATGATGTACTCGGCGCTCATCAGGAACTCCTTGATGGTGTTTGCAAGACCGCGCTTTAAAAGGATGGGCTTATTCAACTTGCCGAGTTCCTTTAAGAGTTCAAAGTTCTGCATGTTCCGCGCGCCGACCTGAATCACATCCACATCCTCAAAAAGCGGAATGTGCTCGGCACTCATGATTTCTGTCACAATCGGAAGACCCGTTGCCTTCTTCGCCTCAAGCAGAAGCTTAAGCCCCTCTGCCTTCAGGCCCTGGAAATCGTAGGGGGAAGTGCGCGGCTTAAACGCGCCGCCGCGGAGCATGGTTGCGCCCGCCGCCTTGACGCTCTGCGCGACGAAGATAATCTGCTCCTCGCACTCCACCGAGCAGGGACCCGCAATCAGTCCGAAATTGCCGTGACCTATCTTCACCTCCGGTGTCACCTCAACCACCGTGTCGTGCGGGTGGAACTTGCGGTTTGCCTGCTTGAAGGGCTCGGAAACCCGCTTCACAGCCTCAACAATGTCAAAGCTCTTCACCTGATCCTCATCAATCCGGGAGGTATCACCGATGACGCCGATGATGTTTTGATAATCACCCTCCGTGATATGGGTCTTCAGGCCCTTTCTCTCAATCCAGTTTACCAGATCGCTTACTTTTTCCGGCTTGGTCTTGCTGTTGATGATGATAATCATATGCTTTCTCCTCTGTTTGAACGAACTGTGCAGCGGGTAACAAAAACAAAAAAGACGCCTGCGGTGAAGTGTTTTCACCGCAGACGTCTTGGAAACGTCTCCAATCCCGTTACGAATCCCGAGATTTTATTCGCAGCAAAAAGCACTCTTACTTTCAGACCGTAAAGCCGTAAAAGTAAAAGTACCAATAGCCGTTGACTGCGAACTTCTGACTCATAAAATAAGACCTCTCTCGTTTGGCGCTCCCTTTTGTTGAAGGGAATATAGCACCATGCGCGAGAGAGGTCAAGCCTTTTTTCGATTGTAAGCGCTTACACCGCCGAATTAAGCCTTCTTGCGGGAACGGTAGAGGTAGACACCGGCCGGAAGCACAATATAGCCGATGAACATCGCAACGATTGCGTAGTAGTTCGGCACTGTCTTACCGTCCACCTGAAGAGAGAACTGCGCCGCCCACTTGAACTTTGCGAGCAGGAAGACCGTGAGCCCGAGGGAAAGCAGGGAGAGCGGAACGTCCAGCACAAAGTTTTTCTTCGGGTTCGCAATCACCTGACCGCGGTTCTTGCCGTAGTAGAAGGTGATGACCGCGAGCGGCACCAGCACGAACTGCACAAAGCGGCTGATTGAGCTGATAATCATGATGCCGCGCATGTCATACTGAAAAGCCATCGGGATGATGATGGCAAGCGCCACGGTGAGCAGGAAGGAGTAAATCGGAACGCCGCTCTCCGTGCGCTTCGCAAAAATTTTCGGGACCAGCCCGTCCGAAGCCATGGCCTCGAGTACGCGCGGGGTCAGGAAGGACGCCGCGACATTGATGCCGAACATCGAAATCAGCGCGCCGCCGACAATGAGCCCCTTTAGGAGCGGGTTCGGAAAGACAGCCGCGAGCACCACGACATCCTTCGAGGTGACCAGAGACACCGGATCGATCCGCATGGCGACAAAGACAATGCCGCAGTAGATGAAGGCGATGATGCCGATTGCGAGCGGGAGCGCGCGCGGCAGGTTCTTCTCCGGGTTCTCCATGTCGCCGGAGCCGCTCGCGACACTCTCAAAGCCCGTGAACGCATAGAACGCCGAGATGACAGCCGTCACGAAGCCGCTCGTGGTGAGCGCCGGGATTAACTTCTCGCCCGCGTCGTTCGTGAGAAGCTCGACTTCCGCGAGGCGGTTCACACCGGTCGAAAGAATCAGGTAGAGACCTGCGACCACCGTGAGCACCAGCGCGCCGAGTTTACCGACGGTCGAGAGGTTCGAGACAAAGCGGAACACCTGCATGCCGCAGAAGTTAATGATGAGCAGGATAACCATGAGGCAGAGGAAGCCTAGGGTCACATTGGAAATCTTGCTCGTGTCGAGACGCAAAATCTGGAGCGCCGTCTTCACAACGCCCGTCGCCATAACTCCCCAGGCAATGCTCGCCGCGACGAAGCGCGTCGAGCCGACATAGAGACCGACGCTCTCGCCGAACGCCGCCTCCGTGTATGCATAAGCCGCACCGCTCTTTACGACATAGCGGGAGGCCGATGCGAAGGTCACGGCGAGGCACGCCGCAAAGAGCGCCGCACAGAAGTAAATCTCCGGCGCAATGCTGCCGACCTGTTTCGCGACACTGCCCGGCGAGAGGAAAATGCCTGTTCCGATGACTGCGTTAATCGTGAGTAAAACAATGGACCAAAATCCTAACTTTTGATTCTTCTCTTTCACAAATTCCGCCTTTCTTGTTCCCTTAGTTCTTCGCCGCGCGGTACTGCTGTCCCGCCGCAATGAATGCACTCCAAAGTTTCCGCATGACCGGGTCCACACTCTCAAGCATCTCCGGATGCCACTGCACCGCAATCAGGAAATCGTCGCCCGGAAGTTCGACCGCCTCGGTCACACCGTCCGGTGCAGTCGCCACCTCGGTAAACGGCGTGCCGACCTTCTTCACCGTCTGGTGGTGGAAGGAGTTCACGCGGTGCTCGGTGACACCGAGAATCGAAGCAATCTTCGAATCCGGTCGAATGTTCACCGAGTGGGTTGCAAGGCGCGGGCTGTGTCCCTGGGAGTGTTTTAAGACTTCACCGCTGCGCTCGCCGAGATCCTGATAGAGGCTCCCTCCCTCCGCAACGTTGATGAGCTGGAAACCGCGGCACACGCCGAGTATCGGCAGGTGGCGCTCTCTCGCGAGCTCATAGAGCGTAAAATCGCAGAAATCGCGCTCCGGTACAATCTTGCCGAGGCCGCGGTGCGGCTCTTCGCCGTAGCGAATCGGGTCGATGTCATCGCCGCCGGTAATCAGCAGCGCGTCCAGTTTGTCAACAACAGCCGCAAGCGCCTCGCGGTCGCCGTTCATCGGAATCATGACCGGAACACCGCCCGCCGCGAGAACCGCGTTGATGTAGTCCTCATTTACATAAATGCGGCGATAGCCCGGGAACATGCCTCCATCGTCCGTAATGAGACCCGTCGAAATACCGATTACTGCTCTCTTCTCCATCTTGCTACACTCCTTTCTCACACACAGTCGTCTACATTCACTTCGTTCGTCATAACGCGCAGGATCTCCTTGTCCGTGTCGCGCATACCGAAATGACCTCAAGCTGCTTCTCCGGGTTGCCGCCGACAAGACCCAGAATGCCCGCGATTGCAATGCCCTTATGACCGCCCGCGTTCGGGACCGCGACTGCCTTTACGTTCTTAATGATGTTGCCGGAGCAGCTGAGCTCCATGCGGCGTGCCTCCTCACCGAGCACCTTGCCCGCAACCGAAGCCGCGTACGCAATCGCAATCGGCTCGGTACAGCCCATGGCCGGGATTAACTCCTCCTACCACTCATCCTTTACTTTCCCTTTCCGCATCAATTTCCGCCTGCAGTTCCGTCAAGTATTCCCAGCGCTCCATGCGCGCAAGAAGCTTTGTTTCCAGTTCTTCGCGCTCCTCATCAAGCGCGGTGAGACGCTGAAAGTCACTCGCCGAAGCGGCATACTCTGTCTCGATTTCCGCAACGCGCGCCTCGAGCTCCGCGATTTCGTCCTCGATGTGTAAAAAGTCCTGCTTTTCCTGATAGCTCATGCGCCGCGCTCTCTTGCGTCTCGTCTCCTCGGCGCGCTGCTTGCTCGCCTCTTTTTCGGCGCTCACCGTGCTTTCCGCGCCGCTGCCCGCATTCTCGCCGCGCAGCAGTTCCCGCCTCAGCTTCTCGACCTGATAGTCCGTGTAGCCGCCCTCGTACTGCGAAATCACGCCGTCCTCGAGCGCCAGAATGCGGTGCACGGTTCGGTCCAGAAAATAGCGGTCGTGGCTCACCGCAATCACAATGCCCGCAAAGCTGTCCAGATAGTCCTCTAGAACGGTCATGGTGCGGATATCGAGGTCATTGGTAGGCTCGTCCAGTATCAAAAGATTCGGCGCGCCCATCAAGACTTTCAAGAGAAACAGACGCCGCTTCTCGCCGCCCGAAAGCTTCTCGACTTTCATATAGTGCTGAGAGCTCGGGAAGAGGAAGCGCTCCAACATCTTCGCGGCGCTGATCGGCCCCTCCGGACTCGGCACAAACTCCGCAATCTCCTTGATGCTATCAATCACCGTGAGTTCGCCGGACAGTGCCTCGTTTTCCTGGCTGAAGTAGCCAATCTTCACGGTCTGCCCGATTTCGATTTCGCCGCTGTCGGGCTTCTCATGCCCCGTAATCAGCTTTATGAGTGTGCTCTTGCCCGCGCCGTTTCGGCCTATGATGCCAAGCCTGTCGTTCTTCTGAAACTGGTAGCTGAAATCCCGGAAGAGCAGCTTTCCGTCGAAAGCCTTGCTCACATTTTGAAACGAGAGCGTCGTCTTTCCGAGCCGCGAATAAGCCGAAGCCAGTTGGAGCGAAGCCTCTGCCTCCGGACCGCTCTCCGCCGAGAGCTTTTCGTAGCGTGCAATGCGCTCCTTCGACTTGGTGCCGCGGGCGCGCGCGCCGCGCTGCATCCAGGCAAGCTCCTTTCTCAGGATGCTCTGTCTGGTTCTCTCGTTCGCCTGCTGAATGTCGAGGCGCTCCGCCTTCAGCGCGAGAAAGCCCTCGTAATTCGCATCATAGGAGTAAATCTTCCCGCGGTCCAGTTCCAAAATGCGCGTGCAGACCGAATCCAGAAAATAGCGGTCATGCGTGACCATGAGGAGTGCGCCGCGGAAGTTCTTCAAGTAGTTCTCAAGCCACTCCGCGGTCTCGCCGTCCAAGTGGTTGGTCGGCTCATCGAGAATCAAAAGGTCCGCCGGGTGAAGCAGTACCCCCGCCAGCGCAATGCGCTTTTTCTCCCCGCCCGATAAGGTCTCGCAAGGTAGATCAAGTTCCGTCACACCGAGCGCGGCAAGCAGCTTCTTGGCCGCCGCCACCGTGTCCTCACTGAGCGCTTCGCCGCCCGCCATGCGGAGGCAGGCCGAGAGCGCCGTCTCTTCCGCGCGGAACAGCGGGTTCTGCGAGAGAAAGCGAATTTGCAGCCCCTTTCGCACAATGAGCTCGCCGCTGTCCGGACTCTCCTCCCCCGCCACAATGCGAAGCAGGGTGGATTTTCCCGTGCCGTTTACGCCGATCAGCGCAAGTTTCTCGCCCTCGCCGATATAGCAGGCTGCGTCCTCAAAAATGCGCCTCTCGGTATACACTTTTTCCAAATGTTCAATTGATACAATCGTATTCATAATTATTAATTTTCTGATGAAAGAAAGGCTGTGAAAAATGCCGTTGGCACTTCTCGCAGCCTGACATTGCCTTTAAGATTTATGCAAAGATATGGTATCCCAAGTGCTCGGAGAGATACTGCAGCATCTTTTCGCCGCCCACACTGTTACCCTTCTTGTTCAGCATCGGGCCAAAGGTTCCGATTCCCATACCGTTCTGACCGACCGCGACAATACCGCCTCCCACGCCGCTCTTCGAGGGCAGGCCGACCTTCACCGCATACTCACCGGACTCATCGTACATGCCGCAGAGCATCATGAGGGTCGTCACGATGCGAACAATGTCCGCATCGAGGAGGCGCTCTCCCGTCTTCGGGTCAACACCCTTGTTGGAAAGAATCATCGCGTAGTGCGCGAGATCCTTCGCCGTGCACATGACCGAGCACATGCGGAAGTACACATCCAGCACCTCCTCCGGCTCGCCGTCCAGCACGTGGTCGCTCTTCAAGAGGTAAGCAATCGAACGGTTTCTGGTGCCGGTCCGCTTCTCGGACTGGTACACCTTCTCGTTCAACTTGATGTTCGGATTCGCGCAGAGCTTTCTGACCAGCGCAAGGAACTCCTCAAACGGCTCCGCCGCCTTAATACAGTCTGCCGTCACAATCGCACCCGCATTGATCATCGGGTTGAACGGTCTCCAGTCCTTTAACTCAAGCTGGAGTATGCTGTCAAAGCGGTCACCCGTCGGCTCCATGCCGACCTTCGAGAAGGTGTGGTCATAGCCCGAAGTCTGCAGTGCGAGAATCAGCGAAAAGGTCTTCGCAATGCTCTGCATGGTAAACGGGATATTGTAATCGCCCGCCTGATACGTGGTGCCGTCCGCCATCATGATGCAGCAGCCAAGGTTCGAGGAATCCGCCTTCGCAAGCTCCGGAATGTAGCTTGCGACCTTGCCCTCAATCAATACGTTTTTGCCCTCTGCGAGTGCCGCTTCGAGAATCTGTTGAACATCCTGTTCCATTGTTTTTCCCCTTATCTAGTTAAAGTTGCGTTTTAATCCTTCCAGTAGTCCAGCTCGTCCGGATTGAGGCCGATGTCCTTTGCACGGAATACCGGATCCTTGCCCGCCTTGCGCTGTGCCACATAGTCGTGATAGGTGCCGATTGCGACGCGGCTTAAGAGCACGCAGGCAATCAGGTTAAGGAAGCACATGCCGCCCATCATAATATCCGCGACGTCCCAAGCAGCCGCCATCGGGAGCAGTGCGCCGACAAAGATGATGATAACGCCGTAGAGGCGGAAGCCTCTCAGGAAGCCCTGACTCGGCATGGTCTTATTGTTTAAGTACGCGAGCGCGTTGTCGCAGTAGTAGAGGTTACCGATCAAGGTCGTGAAGGAGAAGAGCAGCATTGCGACCGTGATGAAAACCGGGCCGAAGGTACCGAGCACCGCATGAAGCGAAGTCTGCACCCACTGTGCACCCGCAAGTTCCTTGGTCGGCTCAATGCCGGAGACCAGGCACATGAGCGCCGTCGCGTTGCAGAGAATAATCGTGTCGATGTAGACCGAGAGCATCTGCACAAGGCCCTGCTTTGCCGGGTGCGAAACCACCGCAGCAGCAGCCGCGTTCGGTGCCGAACCGACACCGGCTTCGTTCGAGTAGAGACCTCTCTTGATACCGTAGACCAGGCAGGAACCCGCAATGCCGCCGAAGATTGCGCGGAAGTTAAACGCATCGGTGAAGATACGACCAAAGACCGCCGGAATTCTGCCCGCATGCATGACGAGGACCACCAGCGTGACCACCACATAGGCAACGCCCATGAACGGAACCACGAGACCCGCGGTCTTCTCAATGCGCTTGCCGCCGCCCATCACGCAGATGCCGACCAGAATTGCGAGCACGGCGCCGATTGCCATGGCCGCAAGCTTCGGGTTTGCCTGATACCAGCCGTAAGCCTGGAAGGTGGACTGGGTGTTGTAGGAGCAGAGCATATTAAAGCCGCTCGAATAGGTGAGAAGCAGGAAGATCACGAAAATCGTCGCAAAACCCTTGCTCTTTAACGCATCTTCAATGTAGTAAGCCGGGCCGCCGTAGCTCGAGCCGTCCGCGCTCTTTTTCTTATAAACCTGCGCGAGTGTGCACTCCGTAAAGGAGGATGCGCAACCGAGCAGCGCCATAATCGTCATCCAGAATGCAGCGCCCGGGCCGCCGAGACAAATTGCCGATGAGACACCGATGATGTTACCGGTACCCACACAGCTTGCCGTACTGATCATCAACGCCTGAAACGGCGACGTGCCGCTATTATCCGTCGGCTTTGCCTTCATCACCCGAATTGCTTCCGAAAGCATGCGCACCTGTACAAAGCCCATGCGTACCGAGAAGTAGAGTCCTGCGGCACCCATTACGATCAATAAGACCGGATAGTACAGAAAGCTGTCTATTGCGTCCAAAACCTGCATAACCATGTTGCGAATCCCCCCATTCTTTTATTTGCATCGCTAATTGCTTATGCATTTTTACCAATTTAGCTTATCATAGGCGTGCGTCAAGAAAAAATTGCCGAGACCGATACCTGTTATCGACATTGGGAATATCTGTCTAATTGCATTCTGTTTTCGTCCTCTTTGTTGTATAATGTTATCGAGAAAAACAATAGGAGGCTGGCGTGGACGCAAATAACATCAAATACATTGTCGCAATCGCAAAATACGGATCCATCAACCATGCCGCAAAGGCAATGTTCATCTCTCAGCCGCAGCTGAGCCATATTTTAAAGATCACCGAGGAGGAATGCGGCCTCACGCTGTTTCAGCGCACCAGCCGCGGCACCAAGCTGACCCCGGAAGGGGAGGACTACCTGCATCACTGCAACATCATCCTCGCGGAGATGGCAAAGCTGAACCGCTATGTGACGCAGGCGGCCTCGGCGCAGTCGCGTCTCCGCGTCAGTATGACCCGCTTTTCGCACACTTCCGAGTGTTTCAACGAAATTTGCCGCCGCCACCAGGACGATACCACGATTCACTATCACCTGTTTGAAAACTCCGCCTCCAATGTGCTGGAGGATATCGTGGACGGCAAGTCAAATATAGGCGTACTCCACTACTCAACCACGAACGAGAGCATGTCCCAGCGGAGCTTTGCGGATAAGAAGCTGAACTTTATCCCCCTTGCCACCTTCCGCCCCTATGTCTGCCTTGCCGCAGACCATCCGGTGCTGAAAGGCAAGACAAAATCCGCAATCGAAATCGGGGAACTCAAGGACTACGGCTTTGTGCGCTATGCCGGACAGTACGAGGACTTTATCTACCACATTGCGAGCGACAGCGGCCTCATCGATTTAAACGAGTCCCAGAAAATCATCTATGTCTGCGACCGCCAGGAGCAAATGCGCCTCATTCAGAGCACAAGCTTTTATACCATAGGCATTTCCGAATTCTCGGGCCAGAGTGAACTCTACCAAGTCATCTCGGTTCCGCTCTTACAGAGCACAGAGCACCTCACCTTCGGCATCGTGACGCGGAAGGATACCGTGCTCTCACCGCTCGAAGAGGAATTTAAAGAGGAAGTCATAAGTCGCTATCGCACACTCTCCGATTCCGAGCTCTGATATCAGAACACATTTTGTCCGCGCTCGGTTCTTTTAGCCACAGCTTATAATGATTTGCCTTGTTGACAGACAAGTTTCCTTGTTCTTATCCACGTTTGCATGTTATACTTTCCGAAACACAGACGAACGATTGACATAGCACTTTTAATATGAAAGAAAAAGGAAACAGCGCGGTTACTCTGCCGCGGGAAAGGACTGTCTCATGCGAATTCACGAATCCGCCGAAGATTACCTCGAGAAAATCTTAATGCTCCGAGAGGAGAACGGACATGTGCGTTCCGTTGAAATTGCGAACGCCATGGGTTATTCAAAGCCGAGCATCAGCATTGCGATGAAACACCTCCGCGAGAGCGGATTGGTCCGCATGGATGCCGAAAACTACATCTATCTGACCGAAGAGGGCGAGGCCATTGCGAGTCGCGTCTACGACCGCCACCAGACCCTCACCAAGCTCTTTGTGAAACTCGGGGTTCCCTCCGACATTGCCGAGCACGATGCCTGCAAGGTAGAGCACGACTTAAGCCCCGAATCCTACGCGGCGCTCCGCGCACACGTCAAAACCCTGTAACTACCAAAATCAGTCCGGCTTCGGCCGGACTTTTTGCTTGTTTCCAAAAACGATAGCAAGATATGCGAAAACCGATAGCCTTCTCGGCGAAAAGGTTTGCTTTTTTCTCGGTTTCGTTTTAGCATACGCATTGACTATCAAAAAAAGTGAGAAAATGAGGTTTTGTGTATGAGTACTCTGATTCCGGCGTGGCTGTGCATCCCCTTCGCGGGCCTTTTGCTCAGCATAGCAGTTGTCCCGCTTGTCGCGGGCGAATGGTGGGAGAAGCATCGCGTCCACGCGGTCATTTTCTGGTCCCTCCTCTTCATCGTGCCGTTTACGGTGCTGTACGGCCCCTTGAAAGCATCCGAGACCGTGCTTGAAACCGTATTTAACGACTACCTCTCCTTCATCGTGATGCTCTTTGGCCTCTTTTGCGTGGCCGGCAACATCACCTTCACCGGAGATCTTGCGGGTTCCCCCTTCGTGAACACGCTGTTCCTGCTGATCGGCACCCTGCTCTCCAGCATCATCGGTACCACGGGTTCCTCCATGTTAATGCTACGTCCGATGATCAAGATTAACGCCTGGAGACGCCAGAAGCGCCACATCATGATCTTCTTTATCTTCCTGATTTCGAACATGGGCGGCTGCTTAACACCGCTTGGCGATCCGCCGCTCCTCATGGGATTTATGCGCGGGGTGCCCTTCCTCTGGAGTCTGCACCTCTTCCCGATTCTCATCTTCAACTTGGTAATTCTGCTCACTGTCTTCTGGCAGCTTGACAAGCACTACTACCTGAAGGATGTGAGACGCGGTTATCGCCCGGATATCTCGAAGCCCGGCACGGAGCTTTCGCTCCGCGGCGCGCACAACATCATCTTCCTCTTGATGATCATTGTCGCCGTTGTGCTCGGCGGAACCCTGCCCTCGAACCCCATGTTCCAAACCGCAGAGGGAACCGTGCGCGGCCTTCACATCATCGGCGAGGTCACACTGGGCTTCCCGACCATCATTGAGATTGCGCTGATTCTTGCGGCTGCCTTCCTCTCCTTCAAGACGACACCGGACGAAATACGCCGTGCAAACCACTTTACCTGGGGTGCCATCCAGGAAGTTGCCGAGCTCTTTATCGGCATCTTCATCACGATGCAGCCCGCTCTCATGATTTTAAAGGAAATGGGACCGAAGCTCGGTCTCACCGAGCCCTTCCAGATGTTCTGGGCAACCGGTCTGCTCTCGAGTTTCCTCGACAACACACCGACCTACCTGGTCTTCCTCACCACGGCGGGCACGCTCGGCATGACAACCGGACTCACGACCACCGTCGGCACGATACCCCAGATTTTCCTGGAGGCAATCTCCTGCGGCGCTGTCTTCATGGGGGCAAACAGCTACATCGGCAACGCGCCGAACTTCATGGTCAAATCGATTTCGGACGAAAACGGTATTCACATGCCCTCGTTCTTCGGCTACATCGGCTGGGCAGTCGTGTTCCTGGTACCCGTCTTCTTGATTGACACCCTAATCTTTTTCTTATTCTAAGGAGGTAGCGCATGGAACAACTGGATGCTCGCTGCCGCGCATTGGCAGAAAAAATTTACGCACTGGATGAAACCATCTATCAAGAACTCGGTTCCTCGCTCGGCCGCACCCTGATCGGAAGCCGTGAGAAAGTGCTCTCGGTCTTGGAGCGCGAACTCTCGCTCCGCCCGCAGGGACAGCTGATTCTCTCCGACATGGCCTTGATCGGCAACATGGCGCGCACCCTGCCCGAAGGCCCCGCCAGAAAACAGCTGCTCACCGAGTACAATGACATTATTGTGGAGCTCAAGGCACTGGAGGAGGAAATCGCAAAGGGCGATATCTCCGACCAGACCCGCGTCTTCTTAAACCCCTTCGTGACCGGTGCAAAGCCCTTCTCAAAGGATGACCACCTTGTGATTTGTATCGGCCGCTCCTACGGCAGCGGCGGCACGGAAATCGGCTTCCAGCTCGCGGACGATCTGCACATCAACTACTACGATGCGACCATCTTTAAGGACGTGCTGGAGCGCCTGCAGGCAAAGCGCGAGGCAAGTCCGAACCAGGACATCATCGAGACCCTCGATGAAATCCGCCACGCGCACGGTATGAATCTCTTTACCTCGAACTTTAACCGCTTCCACGGTCTGCCCACCGCAGACGCCATTTTCTTTAACCAGAGTCAGTACATTGAGGAACTCGCGCGGAAGGAAGACTTTGTCGTCATGGGGCGTTCCGCAGACGTGATTCTTAAAAATGCCGGCATTCCCCATATCTCCATCTTCATCACCGCTCCCTTTGAGAGCCGCGTGAAGCGCCTCATGGAGATGTACTCGCTGGACTTTAAGGAGGCCGCGCAGCGTGTGAGGCGCGAGGACAAGGCGCACAAGCACTTCTATCATCGCTACACCGGCTATCAGTGGGGTGCCGCCGTCCACTACGACCTCTGCATCAACTCTGCGAGCTACGGCATCCACGAGTCCGAAGAGCTCATTATCCGCGTGATCAAGGCGCGACTCCGCGAGGATTTGCAGGCCATTTGCGATCGCCACTTGGAGAGCGTCGCGAAGGCGGATGCGGAGCTGTTGGCACGGAGAGCCAATTCAGGCGAAGCGGAAAAGCCCGCCATTGAAAGCTGAGAAAAGTCCCGGGAGCAAATTTGCTCCCGGGACTTTTTCGTGTCTCGACTTAGCCCTCCGCTTCGGCCGTTTCTACTTCACCTTCCTGCAAAGGCTCCGAAGCCTCACTGCCCCGCTTGGCCTCGATGCGCCGCATCTCTTCCTCCATCAGCTTGCCGAGCGTCTTGCTATCGAGCTCAAACGTCTCCGCGGCCGAGGATTTATCCGCAAAGGCATCGAACACCGCCTGCTTTTCCGCGAGCAGCTCCATGATGCGCTCATCGATGCTGTCCTCGCAGAGAAGGCGGTACACGAGTACGTTCCTCGCCTGCCCCATGCGGTAGGCTCTCGCGATTGCCTGACTCTCGAGCGAGGGCTTAAGCTGCGGCTCGCAGAGTATCACCACGCTCGCCGTCTGAATATTGAGTCCCGTGCCGCCCGCCACAATCTGTGCCGCGAGCACCTGTCCGGGCGCTGCCGCTTCAAAGGCATCCAGCACTTCCTGTCGCCTTGCGGGCGTCATAGCGCCGGTTATCGGCTCCATGCAGCGCTCCCCTAGTAACGCTCTCATCTTCTCTATGGTGTCAAGGTAAAACGAGAAAATGAGTACTTTACGTCCCTCTGCGGCCGCCTCCTCCGCGATTTCCAAGAGGCGCTGCGCCTTTGAGGACCGCGCGATATCCCCGACCGTCCAGGAAACCCGCCGCGCCGCGTGATAGTTTTCGCCGAGCACATCCGCCTCGTACTGCGCCCGTTCCGCAGCCCCGAGCTGACACCAACTCTCCTGCTCTTCGAGTTCCGGAAGCTCCGTGAGCACCTGCTCGCGCTTCCGCCTATAATAGACCGGTGCCACCAATTCGCGAAAACGGGGCGCGGAGGCCAGCATCTTCATGCTCCCGATTTCTGCCGCGAGTTCCGGCCGCAATACGCCGATGAGCTCCACCATCTCATCCACCCGGTTTTCAAGCGCCGTGCCCGTCATAAAGAGCAGACGTTCCGCGCGGAGCGCTAAGTTTCGCACATGCACCGTGCGCCGCGCCCCGGGGTTCTTAATGTAATGCGCCTCGTCCACCGTGAGCAGTGAGAACGCAAAATCTTCGGGGAGCTCCCAGTGCTGTACGGTCTCATAGCTCGTGACCGCAACACCGCCTGCCTGAATCCAGTCTTCCAGCGCCGCCTGCTTCAAAGGGCCGTGCACCTTAATCGCCTTTAAGTCACTGAACTTTGTGATTTCCCTACACCAGTTGACCAGGACACTCGCCGGACAGACCACGGCAAAGTGCGTGGCCCCCGTATTGCGGAGCGTGACCATGGCAGCGATGGCCTGCACAGTCTTACCGAGGCCCATCTCGTCGCCGAGCAGTACCTTACCTTGATGTAGGATGTACTTGACGCCCCACGCCTGATAGCGGCGCAGTTCACAGTGCATCCCGTCCGCAAAGAGAGGCTCTGCCTCCACCTCGCACGCCAACTCTTCCGGCAGACCGTAGACCGCATCGCCGTTTCCGAGTAGGCCGGGCACCAGCTTTTCGAGGAGATTGCTGTATACAATGGGCTGCGTTCGGAAAGAGTCCCAAGCCGTTTCCGCGCTCGAAGCCTCCAGTTCCCGCCGCGCTTCACCGAGCCTTGTGAGCTCTGTCCCGTACGACCCGTTTGCGAGTTTCTCGAGATAGAGATACGCCTCGCTCGCGGCATCCTTCTCCGCCTTTCCCGTAAAGAGCCAGCGGAAAAAGCCCTTGCCGCGGGACAGCTCTTTCATGGCCTTTTCAATTCCCGCGGCGTAGCGCGCCGAGAGCGCCTGCGCATCCCGGCTGAGCTCTTCTGCCGCCCGGTAGCGATACAGCGCCAGCACAATGTTGCTCGTCTCCTCCATGCGCCTATCGGCGCTCAGTCGAAGCTTAATGCCGGGTCTAAGCTGCCTCACAGTCTCCGCCACCGCATCCTGAATGAGTGCCGCGCCGTCCTCGCTGATGCCGTTTAAGGCGGCAAGCTGCCGCTCCGGAGCCAGCATCAAATCTTCGTAATTCGCATACCCGCTCTCCCGAAGCAAACGCACGCGGAGACCGCGCCGCACCCGGTTCAGTTCCTCGACCGGGATATCCCTAAGCGTCTTCATGGTCTCCGTGACCACAAAGGCATCCGCAGCCGCCTCGACCACCGCACGACAATGCTCCGCCTTTTCGGAAAGCATGCCGCGCTCCGACTCCCACTGCTCGTGTTTTTGCAGTAACTCCCTCGCTTCCGCAAACGAAAATGTGCGTTTCATTCTCCCGTGGACACCCCTCTGTTTTGATTTTGCCGCTGTGCTTAGTATACCAGTCGGAGGTGCGAAGACGGAATGCCTCTTTCAGTTGTATCTTTACGCCGAGCCGGATTTTCTATTTTCTTCAGTTATAGCTTAAAAACTCCCCTATTTTTCAAAAAGATAAAGCTGTAACTGATATTTTCTTGCCAAAGCCGCTGAGAGCTCCGCAGCTTCCAGGAGACCGTTCCGCGTGAATTCGGTGTCCGAGAGAAACGTCTCGACTTTCTCCTCGCGGAAGAGTGGATATAACATTTGCGACGTCTTCTGTCTTGTCAGCCGCAAACGTGCGTCCTATAATTATATTAGTTCTACTTAACACATTAGGCGTTGCTACGGAAGGACAAAACAATGGGTTTATTCAAACGCTTTATCGGGCAAACCCGAAAGCCGGAGGGCTTTTTCGGGAAACTCATGTTAAATGCCATGAATCAGGGACACGCAGCCCTCTCCGACTGGGGACTCTCGCATATCGAAGGGCTGTCTCCGCTTGTCGTTGCGGAACTGGGCTGCGGCGGCGGGCGCAATGTGCGGGAACTGCTGCGCCGCTATCCCCAGTCTAAGCTCTACGCGGTCGATTATTCCGCGCTCGCCGTTTGCCGCACCCGCGCCTATAATAAGCCCGACATCGTAAAAGGGCGCTGCCGTGTCCTCAAAGCTTCGGTACAGTCTCTGCCCCTCGCGGCTTCCCGCTTTGATTTCGCGACCGCCTTTGAGACCGTGTATTTCTGGCCGGATCCCGCGGAGTGCTTTGCCGAAGTGTACCGCATCTTAAAATACGGCGGCAGCTTCCTCATCTGCAACGAGTCAGACGGGACGGATGCCGAAGGCCTTCGCTACGAGCGCATCATAGACGGCATGCACTGCTACACCGCCGAAGAACTGGAAACCATGCTCCGGACCGCGGGCTTTTCGGAAGTACAGGTATTTCGCCACGAGAGCAAGCCCTGGCTCACGGTACTCGCCAAAAAATAAGGGGACTTCATAACGAAGCCGCAAGAAAGGAAGGTTATCAAGATGAAAGCCGATTACAAAAACTGGATGCCGCGGGGTCTTATTTACGGCAACGCGGGAGTCAGCTCTGTTTTCCTTGCCGTGGGACTCCTCTGCCGCAAAAAGAAAGAAAGCCGCGCCCTGCGCCTGCTTTCTTCACTCAGCTTTGTCGGCGCAGGTGTGGGCCTCCTAAGTTCCGCCTACCTGCTTATGCTCTACCGCATCTTTTCCTACAACGGAAAACGCAAACTTGCGAAGCACATCATAGACGGAGTCGCCTCTCGGATAAAACTTCCCACAGGCGGCAAGGGACTGGACATAGGCTGCGGCAGCGGCGCGCTCACCATAGCCGCCGCCAAGCGAAATCCGGAGGCAAGCTTTGTCGGCGTGGACCGCTGGGGACAGGAATACGCTTCCTTTAGTCAAAAACTATGCGAAGATAACGCCCGCGCCGAAGGCGTCAAAAATGTACACTTTCTCCGCGCCGATGCGCGGGAGCTCCCCTTCCCGAACGAGAGCTTTGACCTTGTGACCAGCAATTATGTCTACCATAACATTCCGGGCGACCGTCAGGCCCTGCTCCGCGAGAGCCTCCGTGTCCTGAAAAAAGGCGGCCGCTTCGTGATTCACGACATCTTTTATCCCTCTGCCTACGGCGACATGCAGGCCTTTTTAAAGAGCCTGCAGGACGAGGGGTATGCGGAAGTACGTCTGATTCCCACCGCGGACGGTCTCTTTGTCAAAAAATGCGAGGCCAAATGGATGATGATTGCCGACTCCGCATTGCTCATGGGAATCAAATAAGCTTGACGCCATTCCTCGTCTGCCCTATGCTGTCTCAAAACAGCAGGAGGTAAAGTAATATGCCGAGTATATCTTCCGGAATCCGCGGTGACGGAAACTTACTGAATCTGCGGGAAATCCCCGTCGCCAACATTCGCCCCGAACTCTCTATGTTTCTAATACCGGGCGAAAACATCACCCAGGCCTTCCAGACCATACGCGATCAGGTGGTCTTCACCAACAAGCGGCTGATTGTCGCAAACGTGCAGGGCCTCACGGGCAAGAAGGTATCTTATACCTCCTATCCCTACTCGAAGATTCAGTATTTCAGCGTGGAGACCGCAGGTCTCCTGGACATCGACAGCGAACTACTCCTCGCCTTTTCGAACGGCGCACACCTGCAGCTCGACTTTACTTCGAACGTGGACATCAAGCGAATATGCGCGAACATCTCGCAGATGGTACTGTGATCTCTTCGAAATCGCTTTACATTGAGAAGCAAACGCTATGCAATGTATTTGAGGGGGTGATACGATGGCACAAGTAAATGCAGGGGTTGATGATTCAGTAAATGAAAAACGAATTCCGTTCGAAGTTGCCGTTGATCCTTTTTATGATTCGGAACACATGGCCATATTGGAACGTCGCATCGCTGATATGAAAGCCGGCCGAAATGTACATGAGCACGAACTTATCGAAGAATCATGAAAAAGATTTGGCATGACGAAGCGTGGGAAACATATGTCTTTGGGCAAATCAGGATAAAAAAACGCTCAAATTGTCGAATGCGGATCTCATTATGGTGATCACTAAAAATGCGTGCTGTCTCTCAATCGTTTGAGACAGCACGCATTTTTTACATATTCTTCTCTATCCAGGCTTCCCGGCTGAGTAACGACACCTGCTCGGTACGCACTTCGTTTAAAAGGGGGACATCCACCTCCCTAAGTGTCTTCTCGTGGCGAAAGCCGAGCTTCTCCTGCACGCGCTTTGACTTTTCGTTCCCCTCGTAATAACCGCACCACACGCGCTGCATGCCAAGCTCCGTAAACGCACGGCGAAGCAAGGCTTCCGAAGCCTCTGTGACAAGCCCCTGTCCCCAGAACGGCTTCCCAATCCAGTAGCCGAGCTCGCACGCATCTTCCTCTTCCGCAAGCCTCGAATCCCCGTTCATCGACAAGCCAATCGCGCCGATCACGCGCCCGTCTTCTTTTTTGCAAATGGCATAGCTCTCCGGACCGCTCAGCACCAGGCGGATGATGTTCCGGCTCTCTTCGACGCTGCCATGCGGCGGCCATCCGGCAGCAGGTCCCACTTCCGGGTCCCGGGCATACTTATATAAATCCGCCGCGTCCGCCTCCGTAAAGGGGCGGAGCAGCAGGCGTTCGGTTTTGATTTGCATACGCTTGTTCTCCTTTCGACGAAACTCAGTCCCAACAACCTATCGTTTGGGGCTTCATCGTTCCGCTGTAGCGAGGGCAGGGAAGCCCCGCAAAACACTATACGCAGCCAAAAGCGAGCGTCCTTCGTAGCGGTAACAGTGCTCACACTGCACGGTAACCTGTTCGTCGCTCACCTCCGCATACGGGTAAAACGCAAGCAAAGCTCTTAATTCCACTCCGTACACGCCCTGCCTCGCCTCTTCCGTCAGTTTCTCGGGAAATCCGCCTCTCATCCCGTAGCCCAAATAGGCCTTGAACGAATGCCAACACTTATTACATTTCCAGCGATAAGTGGCGCCCATGGAGGCCTCCCTTGTGCTTTATACACCGTGTTTTGCCAGACAATCAATCTTCATAGTGCCCACGGCAAGCAATAATTTTAAGTTGACCATTCTCATACAAATAAATGAGCCTGTCCTCTTCATTAATTCTACGACTCCAATACCCACTCAAATTTCCGCGCAGCGGCTCCGGCTTTCCCAATCCTGAGAACGGCGTACGGCAAGCATCTTTCACCAAAGCATTGATTCGCTTCAGTGTCTTTTTATCCTGTACCTGCCAATACAGATAGTCTTCCCAAGCTCTGTCCTCCCAAAGAAAGCTCACCTATCTTCATCCTCCAAGAGCGCATGCTCTGTAAAATGCGCCCTGCCTTCCCTCACATCGTTTGCGATTCCGTTCAGATATCTCATATTGCTCTCGGAATAAAAACGATCCGCCGAGACATCGAACGGGATTCTCCGCTCCCTAGTCATGCGCTTCGCAAAAATCGTAAAAGCAGTCGTCATAGACATCCCCAGATCATCGCAGAGTTCTTCCATATTGCGCTTGAGTTCTGCGTCCATTCTGAAATTTACATTGACCGCATTGGACATGCTGTGTTCTCCCTTCTGTCAATCTTCTAGTCTTATTCTAGCACCAACGCGACAAAAAACAAAGCATTCCCCCGGGTTTGTAATGAAAAATCATCTCATTGTCATTATTTTTTTTTAATTCTCCGATGCGTGCGAAAACGCTCGTTTTCTTGTGAACTAAAAAACCGGCACAAAGAAAGTTGTGCATTCCCGGAAGAAAGCATCCTCTG
>ERZ773045.262-NODE-262-length-28439-cov-3.354143_pt1 | contig 28439 bp, 27 predicted proteins | sample MGYA00580635_ERZ773045 | MGnify/ENA primary metagenome ERZ773045 (study PRJEB29015, sample SAMEA2738115) | human oral metagenome | biome: human oral; feature: human-associated habitat; material: saliva | place: China | collected 2261 ...
ACTTCCTCTTCCTAATCCGGCAGAACAAGCAAACTGCGTCCGCCGCAAACCGGCATTGAAGCAATAGTTTGCCCATACCGAACAAGCCGTTTTAAAGCATAAAACACAAAGGTCGTCTGAAAACCTGTTTTCAGACGACCTTTTATCTTTTCCGGCAAATCAGACTTACCCTCTGCGTAATACGGCGTTGTTGACGTATTTTTGGATGCCGGTGGCGATGGCGTCGGCGCATTGGCGGCGGAAGGAGTCGCTGCCGAGCAGCCGCTCTTCGGTGGGGTTGGACAGGAAGGCGGTTTCGACGAGGATGGACGGGATGTCGGGCGCGCGCAGGACGGCGAAGTTGGCTTCGTCAACACGGCCTTTGTGGAGCTGGTTGAGTTTGCCCAATTCGGTCAGGACGGAATGTCCGAGCTTGCGGCTGTCGCGCATGGTGGCGGTTTGGGTCATGTCGAGAATGGCGTTATCGACGCTGCGGTTGCCGCTTTTAAGGACGCCGCCGATGGCGTCGGCGTTGTTTTGGGTTTGGGCGAGGAATTTGGCGGCGGAGCTGGTCGCGCCTTTGGTGTTGAGCATATACACGCCGGTACCGCGCGCAGACGGGCTGGTGAAGGCATCGGCGTGGATGGAAACGAAAACGTCGGCATTGCGGGCGCGGGCTTTGGCAACGCGCACGCCCAACGGGATGAAGATGTCTTCGTTGCGGGTCATGTAAACGGTGTAGCCTATGCTTTCAAGGCGGTTTTTGGCTTCGCGGGCGATGGAGAGGACGACGTTTTTCTCTTTCAAGCCGCTCGGACCGATCGCGCCGGGGTCTTCGCCGCCGTGACCGGGGTCTATCATAACGACGGGACGGCGTCCGCCGCGGTTGGAGCGCGGAGGCGTGTCTTGGGCAATGTTCGTGCGCTCGGTAGGACGTTGTGTCTGCATGCGTTTTGGCGGGTTGCCGTTGAGCAGCGCCATCATCGGGTCGTTGGCATCGACGCCGTGCGGATAGAGGTCGATCACGAGGCGGTTTTTAAAGCCGCCGACAGGGGCAAGCGAGAAGACTTGCGGATAGGCGTTTTGCTTGAGGTCGATCACGACGCGTACGGTCGTAGGGGTGTTTTGTCCGGCGCGGATGCTGCGGATATAGGGGTCGTCGGGCAGGACTTTGCCGGAAATGCCTTGCAGGACGCTGTTGATGTTGGCGTTTTGGATGTCGATGACGAGCCTGCCGGGGTTTTCCAAGGCGAAATGCTGATATTGCAGCGCGCGCGAGCTTTCGATGGTGATGCGGGTATAGGCGTGCGAAGGCCAAATACGGGCGGCGACGAATTGGGCGGGCGGCGCGGCTTTGGCGAGGGCGGAGGCAATCGGCGTGAGGGTGAACAACAGTCCGGCGGCTTGGCGGACGACTTGTCTTCGTGTCAGTTTGAATTTAACCATGCTTCTAAACTTTTTTGTCCGTTGGCGGTGTGTGCGGTAGCGGTGCAGGTCCTGCCCTGCGCGGCGTGATTCAGGGATACGGTGATGTCTGCGGGCGGAGTGAACGCGCCGCCCTGTTGCGGCCATTCGATGATGCAGACGCTGTCAGGGGAGAACAGGTCGTCCAAACCCGCATCTTCCCATTCTTCGGGCGAGGCAAAGCGGTAAAGGTCGAAATGATGGAGCGTGAACGCTTCCAGCGGGTAGGATTCGACGATGGCGTAGGTCGGGCTTTTGACCGCGCCGGTGTGTCCGAGTCCGCGCAGGATGCCGCGCGTGAACGTGGTTTTTCCCGCGCCCAAATCGCCTTGCAGATGGATGACCAATGGCGCGCGCAGCGATTTTGCCCAACTCTCGCCCAGCTTGAGTGTGGACTCTTCGTCGGGAAGCTGGCGGGAAAAGGTTGCGCCCTCGCTCATGAAATCAGCCTTATCGTGTTCTAGAAACCTTAATTATGCTGGATTTACGGGCATTTGCAAACATAAGGGAGGATAAAGTTAGATAAAGATGTTCCATATTTAACCGGTTTTTGCTTGTGAATGCTGCTTTGCTATTTATTAATTAACCTTTATACGACAATTCTATGTCCAATCTTTAAATCTGCGGCTTTTTCGATTTAAAGTACGTTCACTATAAAAAACTTTACATTTACCTCAAACAGGTTTAAAACTCTTCCTTTTCCCCTATTCAGAAATTTGTTAACAATTTCCCCCTAAGGAGCTCAACATGAAAGTAGGTTTCGTCGGCTGGCGCGGCATGGTCGGTTCGGTTTTGATGCAGCGTATGAAAGAAGAAAACGACTTCGCCCACATTCCCGAAGCATTCTTCTTCACCACATCCAGCGTCGGCGGTGCGGCACCTGATTTCGGTCAGGCGGCTAAAACATTATTGGACGCGAACGACGTTGCCGAACTGGCAAAGATGGACATTATCGTAACCTGCCAAGGCGGCGATTACACCAAATCCGTGTTCCAACCCCTGCGCGACAGCGGCTGGAACGGCTACTGGATTGACGCGGCGTCATCCCTGCGCATGAAAGACGACGCGATTATCGTCCTCGACCCGGTCAACCGCAACGTCATCGACAACGGCCTCAAAAACGGCGTGAAAAACTACATCGGCGGCAACTGCACCGTTTCCCTGATGCTGATGGCGCTGGGCGGCCTGTTCCAAAACGATTTGGTCGAATGGGCGACCAGCATGACCTACCAAGCCGCATCCGGCGCGGGCGCGAAAAACATGCGCGAACTCATCAGCGGCATGGGCGCGATTCACGCCCAAGTGGCGGACGAGCTTGCCGATCCTTCCAGCGCGATTCTCGACATCGACCGCAAAGTGTCCGATTTCCTGCGCAGCGAAGACTATCCGAAAGCCAACTTCGGCGTACCGCTCGCCGGCAGCCTGATTCCGTGGATTGACGTGGATTTGGGCAACGGCCAGTCCAAAGAAGAATGGAAAGGCGGCGTGGAAACCAACAAAATCCTCGGCCGCAGCGACAATCCGACCGTAATCGACGGCTTGTGCGTCCGCATCGGCTCTATGCGCTGCCACAGCCAAGCCCTCACCCTGAAGCTGAAAAAAGACCTGCCCGTTTCCGAAATCGAAGCAATTTTGGCAGGCGCGAACGACTGGGTGAAAGTCATCCCCAACGAAAAAGAAGCCAGCATCCACGAGCTGACGCCCGCCAAAGTTACCGGCACGCTGTCCGTCCCCGTCGGACGCATCCGCAAACTGGGCATGGGCGGCGAATACATCAGCGCGTTCACCGTCGGCGACCAGCTCTTGTGGGGCGCGGCCGAACCCCTGCGCCGCGTGTTGCGCATCGTGTTGGGCAGTCTGTAAGATTTGCAGGTCAAACAAAAAAGCAACGGTTTATCCGTTGCTTTTTTTATCAAGGTCGTCTGAAAGTAGCAGGGGTGGACGGATTCTTAAATTTAACGGTTTATAGTGATTTACATAGAAACCTTATGCCGTTATTCCCGTGCAGGCGGGAATCTAGAAATTTGAAATCATGGCAACTTTGTAAATCTTTCTGAAGCTCCGAAATCGAGATTCCCTCCCGCGTGGGAATGACGGCATGGGCAAATTATCAAACTCTACCTGTGCAATGCCTCCAGGTCGTCTGAACGTCCTTTCAGACGACCCCTTCCTACATTTTCAGCTAAAATACGCGCCATTAAAGGACAAAGCCATGATGACGCCCGAAACCCAGAAACAGCTCAAAATTACCGACGTTTCCGCCAAGAAGCTCGACAAACTCAACCTCAACACCGCGTGGGATTTGGTTTTGCATCTGCCGCTGCGTTACGAGGACGAGACGCACATTATGCCGATTAAGGACGCGCCGATTGGCGTACCGTGTCAGGTCGAGGGTGAAGTTATCCATCAGGAAGTAACGTTCAAACCGCGCAAGCAGCTGATTGTCCAAATCGCCGACGATTCCGGCAGCGTCCTTTTTCTGCGCTTCATCCACTTTTACGCCAGCCATCAGAAGCAGATGGCGGCCGGCAAACGCATCCGCGCCGTGGGCGAAATCAAACACGGGTTTTACGGCGACGAGATGATTCATCCCAAAATCCGCGATGCCGAGAGCAGTGGTTTGGCGGAAAGCCTCACGCCGATTTATCCGACCGTAAACGGTTTAAATCAACCCACTTTGCGCCGCATCATTCAGACGGCGTTGGACGTTACGCCGCTGCACGACACGCTGCCCGATGCCTTATTGGGTCGTCTGAAACTGCCGCACCTCGCTGAAAGCTTGCGCCTTTTGCATTCGCCGCCGCCGAGCTTTACCATCCACCAGCTTTCCGACGGCGCGCTTCCCGCGTGGCAGCGGCTTAAATTCGACGAACTTTTGGCGCAACAGCTTTCCATGCGGCTGGCGCGGCAGAAGCGCGTCAGCGGCACGGCGGCGGCATTGGGCGGCGACGGCACGTTGACCCAAGCCCTGCGCCATGCCTTGCCGTTTTCCCTGACCGATGCCCAAGAAAGGGTCGTGTCCGAAATCCGCCGCGACATGGCGCAAACCCACCCCATGCACCGCCTGCTGCAAGGAGATGTCGGCAGCGGCAAAACCATCGTCGCCGCCTTGTCCGCGCTGACCGCCATCGAATCCGGCGCGCAGGCGGCCGTGATGGCACCGACCGAAATCCTTGCCGAACAGCATTTCATCAAGTTCAAACAATGGCTTGAGCCGTTGGGTCTCGAAGTCGTCTGGCTTTCCGGCAGCCAGCGCAAAAAAGCCAAAGACGAAGCCAAAGCCAAACTCGCCGACGGCACCGTCAAAATCGCCGTCGGCACGCACGCCCTGTTTTCAGACGACGTCGAGTTCCAAAATCTGGGCTTGGTGATTGTGGACGAACAACACCGCTTCGGCGTCGCCCAACGTCTTGCCCTCAAAAACAAAGGGCGCGACGTCCACCAGCTGATGATGTCCGCCACGCCTATCCCGCGCACGCTTGCCATGAGTTTTTTCGCCGACTTGGACGTGTCCGTCATCGACGAATTGCCGCCCGGGCGCACCCCGATTAAAACCCGCCTCGTCAACAACGTCCGCCGCGCCGAAGTCGAAGGTTTCGTCCTCAACATCTGCCGCAAAGGGCAGCAGGCATACTGGGTCTGCCCGCTGATTGAAGAAAGCGAAACCCTGCAACTGCAAACCGCCACCGAAACCCTCGAGCAGCTTCAGGCAGCCTTGCCCGAACTCAACATCGGCTTGGTACACGGGCGCATGAAGGCCGCCGAAAAAGCCGAAGTCATGGCGGAGTTTGCCGCAGGCCGTCTGAACGTCTTGGTTGCCACCACCGTCATCGAAGTCGGCGTAGATGTGCCCAACGCCGCCCTGATGGTCATCGAACACGCCGAGCGCATGGGCTTGGCGCAGCTGCACCAATTACGCGGTCGGGTAGGGCGCGGCGCGGCAGAAAGCGTGTGCGTCCTCCTGTTTGCCGAACCCTTGAGCGAACTCGCCAAAGCGCGGCTGAAAGTCATCTACGAACACACCGACGGCTTCGAAATCGCCCGCCAAGACCTCAACATCCGCGGCCCCGGCGAATTTCTCGGCGCGCGCCAAAGCGGCGTCCCCATGCTGCGCTTCGCCAACCTCGAAGAAGACCTGCACCTCTTGGAACAAGCGCGCGAAATCGCTCCGATGCTGATTGAACAAAACCCCGAAATCGTCGAAGCGCATCTGGCAAGATGGCTTGCCAGCAGGGAAGGGTATTTGGGCGTGTGAGGTCGTCTGAAAAACAATCCCGCCATTTTTACCTAATGCGCCGTCATTCCCGCGCAGGCGGGGATCCAGACCTTCGGCTTTCAGAAATATTCAGCGATTACCGTAGCGTGGGCTTTGCCCACAGATATGGTTTGCAGAAATATCAGTTGCGGCGGGTCTCTTAATATATTCTCGCGGGCAAAGCCTACGCTACGGCAGCCGATTGCAGATACCCGCAAGTGATGTAAGTCAGATTCTTGAATCCGACATTTTGGACATTGGAGAAATAGCTTGCAGTGGCAGTCAGGTTAACGGTTTATTGAATATATGCAGCAAGCCGTAGCGATGTAGGTATTTTTAGAAAAAAGGTCGTCTGAAACGAGTTTTCAGACGACCTTTTTGCCTTATCGGCTTATATTGTAGCGTGGGCTTTGCCCACGAAAATGGCGAGGAAAAAGAAAGTCGTCTGAAATTTTCAGTATGAATCGCGGACAAAGCCCACCCTACGGTAGTTGCTTGCGGAAATCTATAAAGTCGTCTGAAAAATTCTTCCCACATCCCTGCCTGCTACACCGTCATTCCCGCGCAGGCGGTAATCCAGACCTCTGATTTTCAGAAATATTCAACGATGACCGCAGTATGGACTTTGCCCACGGATGCAGTTTGCAGAAATATTGGTCTTGGCAGGGCGTTTATGTTTTATCGGCGAAACCCGCCATATTTTCAGACGACGGTTTTAGTCAAACCAAACATTCAAAAATAAACTAAATATCTATAATTACCTTTTGAGTATGACCGTTTATCTGAATTAAAATCCGCTTATCAAATTTGTATAAAAAATCAACATAAAATCATCGCATTAAAAATATATAAAACTTCAAAATACCGCTTGTCTAAAAACTATACCGTTTATCAAATTTATTTCAATATTATTAAAATAGGTATGAAAGTGACGAAATACGTCATATGACATAAAACGTTTCCCTTTTTTTCTCGAAAATGACAAAACACGTCATATCCCTCAAAAAATTCTACGTCATAAAAAAGCCCAAATCTGCCCGAAAAATCCTTCAAAACAAATTTAAACCTATTAAAAACATAAAATTACAAAATATTTTCATAAAAAATCCAAAAAAATCCAGACTTGGCACATCCCCTGCTTGATACATTACGTCCGGCAAGGGAAACGAAGCAACGAAGCCCGAACCGGGAAGCTGTATATTCCTTCTACTTGATGGTTTTACTCATAAACAAGCAGAGCCAAACACATTACGGATTTTTTAACAACAAACATTTTTTTATTCACAACACTTTTTTAACTGGAGTTTATTAAATGAAAGCAATCCAAAAAGGTTTCACCCTGATCGAATTGATGATCGTCGTAGCAATTATCGGTATCCTGGCCGCTATCGCCCTGCCTATGTACGGCGACTACACTGCCCGTGCACAAGCAACTGAAGGCTACGAACTCTTGGGCGGTATGAAAACGCCTTTGGTTGAGGCAGTGGCTGCAACTAGTAACGATGTAGCTTGTAACGGTACTGCTGCTGCTGGTACTGCTGCTGCTACTGACCCAGCTTGGTTTAAATCTGCTGTCCTCTCTGGTAAATATGTTGCTGGTGTAACAGCGGCACATGATGGCCAAAATGAAGCCGCTACTTGTACGCTGACTGCTACTTTTAAAGCGGCATCAGCTGGTGTCAACGATAAAGTGGCTGGAAAAACCATTTCTATGAAATTGACTCCTGCAACAGGAGCATGGGAATGCGATACTACCTTGGGTGATAACGTAGCACCTGCTGCTTGTCGCAAAAAATCTTAATCCGTAAACTCGGATTGAACAGAAAAGCCCGTATTCAAACGGGCTTTTCTACAATCATTGTCAAATAACTCAAATCGGTTAAATCGATTACTTCCCAAACACACTTCATCAAAGGCTGTCGTATGAAACAACAAGGTTTTACCATCACCGAACTGATGATTGTCGTCGCCATTCTCGGCATACTTGCCGCCATTGCCCTGCCGTTGTTCGGCAACTATACCGCCAAGGCGCAGGCAACTGAAGGGCATGAAATCCTTGCCGGTCTGAAAAGCCCGCTGGTCGAGGCGATTTCTACCGAGGGTATCGATGCTTGCGATACAACCAAACCTTGGTTTACCTCCAGCGTGCATACGGGCAACTTCGTCAACGACGTTGCTCTGAAAAAGACTGAAACCCAATGCCTGCTGACCGTTACTTTCAAAAGCGGTGGCGTAAACGACAAAATCACCAATAAAAAAATTAATATCCGCTATACCGTAGGATCGGGGGTATGGGAATGCGGTACGAATGTAGACAAAGAATTACGCACCGCTTCATGCCAAGGCGACCTGTTGTCGCTGTAATTAAAGGCATAGCAGAGTAGCGTGGGCTTTGCACACGATAATAGCGGAGGAAAAGGCTCGTCTGAAATTTTGGGTTTGGTTCATGGGGAGAGCACGCTACGGGTTGGGTAGTTTATGGTGGTTAGTTTTTGTAGGTGTATCGGATTGCAGTACAACAAAATCTGAATTTTTCAATGTTAGGTTTGACAAATCAACTCTGACTAAAAACAAAAAGGTCGTCTGAAACAAGTTTTCAGACGACCTTTGTCATTTAAGGCTTTTATTTCCAAACCAAGAGCGCGTGGTTGCGTTTGCCGCGTCGTACGATAGTATATTTGCCGAAGCGTTTGTGCGCGTCGGTCAGCAGGTAGGCATCGTCGGGGCGTTCGGTGGCGTGGTTCGGGTTGTTCAATTCGGCGGCTTGTCCGTTGAGCAATACCGCTTTGCTGTTCACAAAACCGCGCGCTTCTTTGTTGGAAGATGCCAAGCCGGTTTTGACTAAAGCTTCGACGACGTTGAGGTCGTCTGAAACTTCAAATGCGGGCAGACCGTCGAGTGCGAGCTGTTCGAAGTCGCTTTCGGTGAGATGGCTTTGGTCTTCGGCAAACAGGCTTTCGGAAATGCGCTGCGCGGCTTGCAGGGCGGCTTCGCCGTGAATCAGGCGGGTCATTTCTTCGGCGAGGATGCGTTGCGCTTCGGGCTTGGTGCCGCTGGCTTTGTCTTTCGCTTCGATGGCGTCGATTTCTTCGATAGACAGGAAGGTGAAGTATTTCAGGAATTTATAGACATCGGCATCGGCAACTTTCAGCCAGAATTGGTAGAACTGATACGGCGAGGTTTTCTTCGCGTTCAGCCATACCGCGCCGCCTTCGGTTTTGCCGAATTTGGTGCCGTCTGATTTGGTTACCAAAGGTAGGGTCAGACCGAATACTTGTTTTTGGTGCAGACGGCGGGTCAAGTCGATACCGGCAGTGATGTTGCCCCATTGGTCGGAACCGCCGATTTCCAAAACTGCGCCATGACGTTTGTTCAATTCGGCAAAGTCGTAGCCTTGCAGCAGGGAGTAGGCGAATTCGGTAAAGGAAATGCCCACATCGTCGCGCTCGATACGCTGTTTGACGGATTCCTTGTTCAGCATGGCATTGACGGAGAAATGCTTGCCGATGTCGCGCAGGAAGTCGAGGCAGTTCATGCTGCCGAACCAGTCGGCGTTATTCGCCATAATGGCGGCGTTTTCGCCTTCAAAGCTCAAAAACGGTTTCAGTTGGTTGCGGATGCTTTCTACCCAGCCGGCAACGGTTTCGGCGGAATTCAAGCTGCGCTCCACTGCTTTGAAGCTGGGGTCGCCGATCATGCCGGTCGCGCCGCCCACCAAAGCGATCGGCGTATGCCCCGCCTGTTGGAAACGGCGCAATGCCAACACGGGCAACAAGTGGCCGATATGCAGGCTGTCGGCGGTCGGGTCGAAACCGCAGTAGAGGGCGATTTTTTGTTCGTTTAACAAAGCGTCTAAGGCTTCGATGTCGGTCGTTTGCGCGATAAGGCCGCGCGATTGTAGGTCTTGGATAACAGACTTCATATTTAACCTTTTAATTTATTTAAAAATTTATAAAATTTCTTCATTTTGCCTATTGACAGATATAGTAAATTTGTGTTATGATGTTAGTGTAGAAAAGGGATTGACAAAATCTGCTTTTCAGCGAACATTATTAGGTAAAATAAAAAGGCTTACTAGCCCAAGGAGAAAACTATGAATAAGATTAAGAACATTTTAGAAAACAATAAGAAGAAGTTAGTTGTAGTAGTTTTATTACTATTAGCAATCACTCTTTCTACTGGTTATATCTTAACAAATAAGAAGGCTGATGTCAAGCCAACTTCTAACAAAACTTCCGAAGTTACAACTAAGGAAGATACTAAGTCTGACAAAAAGACAGACGTTAAAACTGATAAGAAGTCTGACGAAAAGAAAGACGAAGTTAAGGAAGATAAGAAGGAAGATAAGAAAGTTGAAACAACAGTAGAAGAAACAAAGACTACTAATGTTGAAAACAACACTACTTCTACTCCAACAGAGAATAACAATACAACAACTAATACTAATTCAAATACAGTATCTAATACTGCTAAGCCAACAAGCACTCCATGTGTTCCTACATATACAACAGTTAATCACCCAGAACAAGGTCATTACGAAACACAAGTAATTTCTGAGGCTTGGGATGAACCTGTATATGAAATGCGTATCGTAGGTGGAGCTACTGGTCGTATCTACAACAATCTTGATGAGTTCTACAATCAGGAAGAAGATGGTAACTACTCTGTTAAGCAAGTACAGGTAGATACTATCCATCATGATGCTGTTACTCAGCAGGTTTGGGTAGTAGACCAACAGGCTTGGACTGAAACAGTTGCAAGTGGTTGTTAATTAACTTGTACCCTTAGTATAGATGCTATTGGGGATAAAGTCAATACCAAAAGTAAAACTTTTTGTAGAAAATTTAAGGGGATAGAAATATCCTCTTTTTATTATTAAACATGTGGTAAAATATTCGAAATGGGTTCTGTAAATTCTCCCATCAAAAGAGTTAACATTATAGGAGGAAAATATATAAGTGAATAAGTTTATTAAGAAGTTATTTACTGTTGCAATGACCTTATCTATGACAATGCCAAACTTATTAAGTGTTGTACATGCTTATGAACCATTAGAGTATGGTAAAGCAGAACAACAAGCAAGTGATGGTAATGTTCTTTTAGATGTAAAGGGTACAGATGTAACAGTAGAAACAAGTGGTTCTGAACAAACAGTTTCAGGAAACGATGGAACTCGTCAAGAAATTGCTAAGGGTTCAGTTATTAAAGCCACAGGGGTTACATATTTCGTAGCGTTCCACAAAGATGGTAGTTATGAAACATTTACAGGTGATGTAGAGTATCAAACAAACGAGAATACTGCATACGTATCAATCGTTGGAGGTGTTAGTCAGACACACTCACGTAAAAAGCGTTCAACGGGTGATGTAAACAGTTTAGCAGTAGGTGATACATTTAGTGGTACATTTGGTACAAGTAACACAAACCCAGACGTAGGAAGTCAAACTTTCTATGTAGATGCAGTTACAGGTTTATTGGCGCAAGTTTCAGACCAGATTATCGGTTCACAGTATGTAACATGTGCAGAGCCTGGATATGTAGGTTTAACAAATATTAATGCTTGGTCATTAGGTAGAAAAGCAGAATATATTTACAATGCCACAGTAACAAGTGTTGCACCAGATGGAACAGTCACAATGTCTATTGATGTTCCTCGTTATTTAAAACCTGGAACTAATGAAGAGGCAACAGGTTGGAACTTAGCATTGGGTACAGTACCATATCAGAGATGTGTTGGTACATGGACAATTAAGACAGCTCCTCGTGCAGTACAGATGTATGTACGAGTAGAGAAGTCAAACGGTAATCCAGACATTACAAAGAATAACCAATGCTACGCACAAGATTTATCAGGTGCAGTATATGGTGTATTCCGAGATTCTACTGCAACAACTTCAAAGGTTGGAGAAATCACAACAGATGCTAACGGGGTAGGTGCATTAACAAATATTACGGTCAATGCAGGTGAAAATCTTTATGTTAAGGAACTAAAAGCACCAAAGGGATTCGCTTTAGACCCAAAGATTTATACAGTTTACTCTTTAGCAACAGCGGCTGACGGTTGGTATGTACGTTCAACAGATATGCCAATGAATGACCCAGTTGCAATTAAGTTGACAAAGAAATCTGCTGATAAGGTAGAAAACCCAGCATCTCTTGAAGGTGCAGAATTTACTGTTAAATATTATGCAGGTCAATATACAAAGGAAACACTTCCAGAACAGGCTACAAGGACTTGGGTAATTAAGACAGTTAAAAATGCTAGTGGCAAGTATGTTACTGGTTTACGTAATGAGTGGAAAGTTTCGGGTGATGACTTTTATGTTGAACCAACTACAGGTATCCCAACACTTCCATTAGGTACTATTACAATCGAAGAAACTAAAGCACCAGAGGGATATACTCTTGCTAACAAGACATTAAACCATGGTGGCAATGAGATTACTGATGGGGTTGCATTATTTAACATTGAAAGTAATGACCAAAATATTCCTCAGTTAGTTGGTGGTAACGAATATACAATCGAAGAAGGTGTATCTCGTGGGCAATTCAACACAACTAAGGTTGATAGCAAGACAGGTAAGGCATTAGAAGGTGCTAAGTTCAAAATTGTTAATAAGAACAATTACGATGTTGTTTTAAAGAATGAAAATGATGAAGATTTAGAAGTAATCCCTGCAGGTGGTGAATCTAATTTTACATTTACTTCTGACAAGAACGGTGCATTTACTGGTTGGACAAACATGTTACAAGCAGGTAACTATGCAGTTAGAGAAATCGAAGCACCTAAGAATTATCATACTGCTGAAGATGTAGAATTTGCTATTGAACATGGTAAGACTACTGACGTAACAGTTTCTGATAAGGAAAAGGAGCCTAAGTTGGGTACACATGCGCATGAATTTGGTACAGGTAGTAAGTTAGTCAAGGAAGGTCAAGTTAAACTTGAAGATGTTGCTAACTATGAAAATGTACGTTTAGGTCAATACAACTACATTACAACATTGGTTGCTAAGGGTGCTACAGAAGCAGAAGATGAAGTTATTTATAACAATACACAATTAGTTGATATTACAGATTACAACGGTGAATTAAAGACAGTTGTTGATGTAGATACAACTAAGTATGGCGATAAGGAACTTGTGTTCTATGAAGAATTAGTAAGCATCGAAAATCCTGAATACGGAGTTGCTCACAAGGTTCGTGAAGATAAAGACCAAACAGTTAAGGTAACTAAGATTCGCACTACAATTAAGGACAAGGTTGATGGTGATAACATCATTGATGGTACTAAGACAGAACAAACTGTTATTGATACTATCTCATACTTTGGACTAGAAGTTGGTAAGAAGTATACTGCTACTGGTACATTGATGAATAAGGCTACAGGGTTACCTATCTTAGTAGATGGACAACCAATTACAAATACAGTAGAATTTACTGCTACTGAAACAAATGGTAAGGTTGAAGTTCCATTTACATTCAATGCGACATTAGTTGCAGGTAGACGTATCGTTGCATTTGAATCTGTTAAGGATGAAAATGGTATCGAAGTTGGTATTCATGCTGACATTGAAGATATGTCACAGACATTTGATGTTACAATGAAGTTGAAGTTACAAATCGCTAAGGCTGATAAGGATAACATCAAGCACTTCTTAAAGGGTGCAGAATTTACACTTTTCAATAAGGATGGTTCAGTATACAAAGACATTAATGGAAAAGATGCTATTGGAGTTACAAACGAAAATGGTGAAGTTGAAATGAATGTTGTATATACAGTAGATAACGAAGGTGCATACGTTATGGAAACAAAAGCACCAGAGGGTTATGAAATCTCTACTGAAAAGTACCCTGTTAAGTTGACAGGTAAGGATACATTAGGTGTAGACTTAATTAAGATTACTGTACTTGATGAGGCTATCATTATTCCACCAACCGGGGTGGAAACAAATCCAATCCTTTGGTTAGGATTAAGTTTCGTAGCACTTGCAGGTGTGGGAATGGTACTATTTCTCAAAAAGAATGGTAAGTAATTGATGATATTAGAGAGGGCTAGTAACCCTCTCTTTTATTCTACCTCACAGGTAATAAGAGACCGTGACGTGGTTGTGAGGCTTTATGAAAAACTAACATCTTATTTATATAATATTGAGGGAGAAAGTGATATGAAATTTGTTTTAGGCAAGACTCCAGAAGAACTTGCAAAAGAAGAAAGTCAGAGAATGACAGAGATTGCTGAGGAAGTACAAAAGAGAGAAGCAATCAGAAATAGTAAATTATTAGCATTAGAAAGAAAAAAGAAAAAGAATAAGTTAATTGTAAAGATTCTACTTGGTACATTTACAGTAATATTCTTTTTATGGGGAACATTTAATACGTTCTTCAAACATCAATTAACTCCAAGAGATGTACAGGAAGTTATTAATCAAACAGTTAATCAATTCCCAACAGCAGGATTGGAAGGTTATATTAGACAAAACTTTAATGCTTGGTTTAATAAAGGAACATCACTTAAAGATGGTGATGTAGAAAGTCTAACCCCAGAATTAGATTCACTGTCCATTGATGCTACAATTCCAATCAATTCTAATGTAATCAGAACATACTTTTCTGTGGATATTACAGTAAAACACAAGGACAGTAAAGATGGTTCAGGTAATGTAGTTACTGCTGGGCATAGTGAAAAGAGTAGATATACTTTCTATTTACCTATTGAGTATTATAGTAACTATAATGACCAAAATCAAAGAACTGTAAGTGGATATAGACCTGTGGAACAGTTATCTCTATACACATTAAATAGAATTGATACTCCAGAAGTTAAGGAAAATGACTTGCTCACATTTAGTGGTGAATTAGAAAGTAAGGATGTCATGGAATCTGCTAAGATTAAGGTTACAAAGACATTAGAAGATTTGTTCGAAGGAAGAGATACATCACAAGATTTCTTAAACTATTTAACTTTCAATAACTATGGTGCTAAGTTTAGTAGTGTAAATGATTTCAAGATGTATCAACAACCAAATAAGTTAGGTTATAATGCAAAAGTAACTTATACAATAATTACAAAGGATGGTTTTACATACACAACTTCTACATATTTACTCGTTGCTAAATCAGATAAGACATGGGTAATTAAAGGAAGTCTATAAGAGAGGTAAACATTTATGAGTGGAGAAACACGTATTATAGTAAATGCATTAGCTGTTATAGTAACAGTTCTACAATGTATTGTTTTAGAAAGACATGGAGTTCCTTTTTGGAAAGGGTTAATTCCTATTTATGGTCAATATATCTTTGCACGAGATGTAGCAAAAGCACCAGAGTGGGGTAAAAAGAGTGTTATACTTTCAATGGTTGTTATAGTATTAACAGTATTATTGTTGATTGTTTGTGGTGGTGTATTATTTAAAGCAGTAACAAACAATAATCCTACATATGGAAGTCTTGTGCTATTCAGTATTATAGCATATTTTGCAATTATGTTTGTGCTATTGATTTATGCTTTAAATATTTCTAAGCACATTTATGCATCTTACAATGAAATTCATGGTCATGACCAGATTTATACATACATTGCCATGTTCATGCCTATTATTGCCTTTACATATTATGTGCTGATGAAGGATGGAGAGGTGCAAAATGGGAAAGATTAAATATATTCGACCACTAATTGATGGTGGTTGTTCCGAATGTTCTGCAAGTGAAGAAAACGTAGGAAAAAGAAGATGTCGTCATGTCTTAGAAACTGCGAACATAACAGTAGTTGAAAAGAGTGATAATATGAGTTGGATTGACATAGATGGTAGAATTGAAGGAGAAGATTCAACATTCTCAATTAAGGCATCTACTAAAGAAATTCAAGACTACATAAAAGAGTTATCTACCACACTAACCACAAAAGAAAAGAAAGAAATATTAGCATACTTGCAAGATAATCATGCACTAGGTTAAAGACCTAGTACCTTCTAGGTACGATTGTTTACAAGACTTAGGTTAAGGAAACTTTACCTACGATAGTTAGAAGAAACACATACACACCCTCGGTTGAATGCTCAAGACTGAGGCTCTGTGATTACTGATTAAGTTGGACTAAGAGTGCTGAATAAGTCCTGTGTCAGTAATCTCAAAACTCTAATTATCATTGTCGATGAGAAGTCCGACACTAACTTTGGTAACAGAAGTTAGTTAGGCACTACAGTTCAGTGAGTACTGTCTTACAAAGTAAAACTCACTAAAATTAAATACGAAAGGAGCTAAACGTATGTTCGTATATGTTTTAGACAAAAATGGACAACCACTTATGCCAACATCACGCTTTGGCAAAGTTCGTAGGTTACTGAGAGATAAAAAAGCAAAAGTAGTTAGGAGTTGTCCGTTCACAATCAAGTTGTTGTACGAACCTAAAACTAAAATCGTACAAGAAATAGTACTTGGGGTAGACACTGGTTCAAAACACGTTGGCGTAGCCTGTGTTGGAAATGATAAAGTATTGTATCAAAGCCAAGTGGAGTTACGAGATGACATTAAAAAGAAGATAGACTCTCGAAGAATGTATAGAAGAAATAGACGTTCAAGGAAAACACGTTATAGAAAGTGTAGATTTTTAAACAGACGAAACTCTATCAAGAAAGATAGACTCCCACCTTCGGTAAAACATAAGGTTCAGGCTCACATAGATGAAATTGAGTTTTGTAAGAAGATACTTCCAATTTCGGATGAGAACATTATCTTAGAGGTAAGTCAGTTCGATACCGCTTTGATGAAGAACCAGAGTTTAACCAATGAAAAGATTAGACACTGGGGCTATCAAAAAGGCTTTAATTATGGGCATTCCTCAAGGAGAAAAGCAGTTCTCCATAGAGATAACTACACTTGCCAGTGTTGTGGCAAGAAGAACTGTAGATTAGAAACACATCACATTATTTACCGTAGTCATGGGGGTAGTGATGATGAGGGTAATATGATAACCTTATGTGAAGAGTGCCATAAAGGCATTCATAATGGTACTATTGTGTTAGCTAAGAAACCAAATAAGATGAATTTAAAACATGCTACTCACATGAGTATTATTAGAAGTAGATTATTGAAGAAATATCCAAATGCAATAGAGACATTTGGTTTTGTTACAACAGAAAACAGAAACCACTTAAAATTAGAAAAAGACCATTATATAGATGCTTGCGTAATTGCTAGTGGTGGTTTAAGGTTCGAACAATCGGACACATTATACCGAAAGAGAAGAGTTTCTGTTCAGGATAGAATTTTGACAAAAGGTGTTCGTGATGAAATAAAATTGCCCACAGGCAAAGTCAACGGTTTCAAGAGATATGATAAAGTCCAATATTTCGGTGAGGTTTGTTTTATAAAAGGCAGGAGAACAAAAGGAGATGTTGTGTTAATGGATATTAAGAATACCGTTTTAGATTTTAGAGGTGTGGGTGGTTGTAAGAATCCCTCCTATAAGAAACTTCAACGAGTGAATGCACGAAAAAGTGTATTGTGTGTGCTTGGGTGGGGGATATAAGATGAGTAAGTTTACTCAGAGAATACGTGGTAGAGTTTCACACGCTGTTAATACTCGTAAGAAAGACTTCCAAAAGAACTTTAAGCATTGGAAGATAATGGTTAATAGAAAACTAAATCACTTTATTGCTTGGGCTAAAGGTGCTGGTAGGTTCACTATGATGCTAATAGGTCTAGTGCCAATTGGATTAATTGTATTAAACATTTCCTTTTATTTAATTGCAATCGGTCAGACAGTTGGTTCTAGTCCACATTTCTACTGTGATGCAAAAGCAAGTGATGAGGTAAAATCCACAGAACAGTATCAACAATACTGTAAAGGATTCGGTTCGGTTAGTGGGAATAATAGTAGTATTGCAGAGGCTGCAATATCACTTGCCACAACAGATGAAACAGTTGGTGGAAGAAAGATTAACTGGTCAGCTAATGGTTTCGGTGATGTAGAGGCTTATGCTACAAACTCCAATTATACAGTAGGAACATTCTTAGACAAAGTTCCAAAGATTGTACAAACTGCACAAGAGCTTAAATCTGATGGTAAGAGAAATACAGTAACATGGTCTTTACCATTCTATGCATCTTGTGACTTAACAACTTCAATGGCAGTATTATGGAGTGGTGCTGATGATAATTTCCCAATGACATTAGGTGGGTTTGAACTATTTAGTGGTGGAAAGGGAAGTATCACTGGATACCTAGTAAATGGTGGCGGAGATGGTAAGTGGAAACAAGTTCCGAAAGGTGATAAGATTTTGCCAGGGGATATTGCAATGGGTAATAATCACGGTGGTTATCAGCACGTTTGGATGTACGTTGCAACATGGGAAAATGGTACTTGGACTGACAATTCATTAGTACAAAAGAAATATCCGGGCAGTACTGCAAATACCTATCAGGGTTCTTATCTTGATTACTATGCTAGTTTAAGTGATATTGGAAATCCATGGACTCTTGCAGATGTAGTATATAGATATGTTGGTACACCAGATGAACAAAGTCCGTTTAGGAGTATAAAGTAATATGAGAAAGATTAAGAAACCAGTTATTATTGGTATTATGGTTGTAGGAGTGTTAGTTGGTGCTATATTGCTATACACTCTTACACCACATAAAAAGGTAGTTGATAATGAAACAGGAGTACCTAAACCTGTTCAACCAACAGTAGAACCATCTATGCAAGAGGAATTAACAGATAGTGAACTTGACAATCTTTACAGAGAGTTATTTATTGCTAGGTCTAACGCAAGTGATGGTGTTGGTATTATAGAACAAAAGACTATAAAAGGTATAACTTATAGACTATCAAACGATAATAACTATTTAATTAAAGAATTAGGAAACAAAGAATACATCTATAAGAATGGTGTATGGGAAGAATATACAACTTCAAAAGTTGAGGATGCAGGAACGATAGCAAAGGAAGAAGTAATTAATAAGTTAGGAAATCTATCTAATGTGGCAACCACATACTCAAAGTTAGAGGGTATTACAGGTGAACCATACAATGATTTCTTACATTACTTCTACAGTACATATCCAGATGTAGATTTCAACGAAATAAGAGTGTATTCTATTAACGATGTAAATTTATGTGCAGTTGTTTCAAGAGATAATAGTATTAAGGTGTTTATTGGTAATAAAACCTATGAATTAACCTCACTATCTTTTGAAGAATATAAAGAAATTGTAAACATGTTAAATGTTTCATATTAAAGAGAAAGGTAGAGGGTGAGAATGAGATTAAAGAAGATATTTACAAACCTAATGCTTATCTTGGTGATACTACTCACCAGTCTACAAGTAAGTGCAGGTAGTGGGTTTAAGGAAAAAGATGGATTATTTACCAAGAACCTAGAAGAAGTTTTTGAGAATACAAACAGTGGTAGTTTAGCAACTAAACACACCTACCCTTTTGGTGATTCTGATATTCAGATTAATCAAGTTGGTTTTGACTTACTATATGGTGTTAGTAAAGATATTGTTAGATATGTAGGTGAAATACCTTACAGTAATACCCATGATTCAGATGGCAATGCTTATTCTGGTATGAGAAACTTACCATATCAGAAGAACAATCCATCTATTGATAATGAAGATTATTGGGGAAAAACAGGATTAGAGAATAAAGAACAGACAATTAACTCATTAGAAGCTGTAAATGGGGAAAAGGTAGTAAGTTTAAGATTATTCGCACTATCTAATGTAGGAGGTATTCCTTTTGGATGGGTATACTCTATATTATCTCTATTTACTAGAATAGTTACATCTGTTATGGGTATCATTATTCAACTAAAGAACATTAACATCAGTGTAATTATGGATGCCTTAAAGTTAGATAAGGTAAATGAATTACTTGTAAAGTTGTTTGTTGTTTCAGATGGTGCAGATGGTACATTACGACTAGCACCAGCTATGATGTTCGCATTAGTTGCGTTAGTCATTTCAGTCATTGCAACAGCATTTAACTTTATATTTGGGCACACTAAGTCAAAGGATATTTTTAGTGATGTATTTGTTGTTGCAATAATTGGGTTTATTATTGTTGGCACAGCACTTTTAGGAAAACCTACAGAGATTGGTACGTCATTATCAACATTTGTGAATAAAGTATTGATAAGTGCCAATCCAACAATGCAAGATGGCACAATTTTCTATACAAGTATTACAGGTGGAGATACAAACAGAACAAATGCTACAATTGAGATGTCATCAGTTAATAAAGCATATATTGATTCTCAAATATGTACACAGTTTGGGGTTGATGATATTAGTGAATTATCATTCAAATCTCTTGGAGATGAAAATGGTATGATTGCAACTAAGTATTTAGAGGGATATAGTGAGTCAGACCAAACTACAGTTGATAAGAACTTAGGATACTATTTCTGGTTTGCTAACTCTAGTGCTAAAAAGTTGAGTAAGAATGAACTTCCAACAATTTCGGAAACACAGGACTCTAAATTATCCTCAATGGTAACTTATTTGCAGGTGTTATATAACAATGGAAATGACGAAGTAAAGTCTAATATTACTAACATTATGCTGTCATTGGCTAGACCGTCTATTGGATTTGGTATTGTTAAGATGTTACTATTAATGGCTACATTTGGGTTAATGGTATACTGTCTTGCTAAATATGCATTTAAAGTAGCGATTGCTAAGATGAGTATTTTGTTAGGAGTACTTGCTATGCCTATTGCGGGTATTTTAATCCTAACAACAAATAAGAAAGCAGTATCTATTGGTAAAGGTTTATTAGGTATATTCCTAGTAGCAACTATTAAAGTGACTATTATAAGTCTTTTCTTTGACTTGATTATCTTTGTGGTGTCACTAATGGTTACAGGTAATATTATATTCTTAGTAATTGCAATCGTATTCCTTGCTATTATGATGAAATTTAATCCACTTATTGAACGTTCAATAGATGATATTTTACGTGGATATGAAAGACAGTTCTCACCAGAATCTGCTAAACTAAAGAGTGATGCTAAGATTTGGGCTAGACAAAAATTACACTCTGTTAAAGAAGATGCTTCTAAAGGTAAGAAAGTTGTTGTTGGATATGAAGAGGATGGTACTCCAATCTTTGCTACTAAGAGCAATGGTGTGGTATCAACACTTGCTGGCATTGGTGAAAACATGTTACAAGAAAATCCAATCAATACAAAATCTACATTTGATATTATTGCAGATGGTTTCAAGAAGATTGGTGCAAATAAGGATAGTGTTAACAGTGCTTTACGTACTTCCGATGCAAGTGCTTATGTAGATAAGATTAGAGCAGTGGAAACCGATATTGCCACACAGGCTGTTGCAGAAACTAACGGTGCATTTAATATGGAAACTGGTGTTGCAGATTATTCATTAATGAATGATACAGAAATTGCATTACACAAGAAGTACTTAAATGCTCAGAAGTTAGAAGATTCTATTCAAAGGTCATTTACATATTACAATGATAGAGTAGGCGGTCTAAGTGTAGAAGAAGAGAATGAAAGACAAAGACTAAGTAAGGAATTGTCTGAGAAGAAATCTGCTACTCAAAAAGCTAAGACAACCTTACAAGATTCTATGATTGAAAATAGAAAATTAAAGGCACAAGAAGAGAGATATGATGAACTCAAAGAGAATTATACTGGTCTATTAAAGAGTGTTGATACAAAGGATAGAACACAAGTTAAGGACAGAATGTTATTAGATAAGAAGTTATGGGCATTAGAAAACCATAGGGTTGCATCAAGCCAAGAACTTACAGAGGCCGATAATATGGCAGTTGTAAAACAGATGAACTCTATTGAATATCATAACAATAGAACTAAGTCTGGAAAACTTGTAGATAAAGTAAGAACTAAGGGTGAAGTTGTACAAAAGACAAGTGAGGAAATGTATAAGGACTTACTTGCAGGTGCAAAGGAAACTTGGAAGAAAGAAAATGGGTTGGATAAGGATTCTAAACCAGTATTCTCAATTAAGGGCTTAGACAGTGTTCAAGACGAGAATACTCCTACTAGTAAGGTGGATACTGCGAGAGAAATGTTCCAACAACCTATCGACATTGATGACGATGACGAATAGAGGTAGATTGTATAGTCTACCTCTTTCTCTTTTAGGAGGGAATTTAATTTGATAAAGAAGATATTAGAAAAGAAATCTAAGGGGTTCATGGGTAGGACACACTTTTTACTATCCATGATACTTTTACTTGGATTGATGTTACTTCCTGTGGATATAATACAGGATTATGCTACTCAATTAAAGAGTAGTTGGTTACAATTTATTGTTGGAATTGTAATATTTGTAGGTGGTACTTTATTTGTGGATTTAGATGATGTACATAACTCAGCGTATATGTTAGGCCCATTATCTACAATATTTACATTGTTTATGCAGACTACAAGTAAAACTATCTGGACATTGTATCACGGTAAAAAGGATAGACCTCCAGTTAATAGAGAGGGTAAACCTACACAGCACAGATACTTATGGCATACCGCAGTTGTAGCAATTGGACTATTCTTGTTATTTCATTTTGGGCTACCAGTTGGTAACTATACGATATTTGCAAATATAAAGACAAGTATTGAGATTGGGGAATTAGATAAGTTCTTACTAAACAACTCTGTACTTACTTTATTTATCATTTTAGCATTTATGTCAGCGTTTATTGGCAGTGCTATGATATTGTCTAGTATTAACAAGATAATAAAAGTACCAAAGTATATGCGTTATATATTACCAACTGTGGTTATAATTTACATATTTACTACAACTTATACAAATATAAGATTGTTAGGTGAGTTATTTGCCTTTGGATATTTTGCACATCTATTTGAGGATTCCTTTTCAGATAGTGGTGTATGTTTATTTTTCCCATTCCCATTCTTCTGGGAAGGAAAAGTGTGGAAGAAAATTAGATTATTACCTATTACAGTAACTACTGGTGGTACAGTAAACACCATTATAGACCTAGTTGCTGGTGTGGGGGTAATTATATTGATGATTGTAACAATTACAAACTGGTAGGAGATAATTTATGACAAAAGTAAACTTTAGGGAATATATTGACTGTTCCGACTACATAGAGAAAAAATTAGAATATTTACATAACCTCTGTGAAAGTAGAGGGTTAGAAGATGAGGACTTTGATATTGGTATCTGTATTTATCCATGTGAACGTGGTGTAGACGATGATGAAGCAGTATTAAGATTAATTTTCCACTATAAGTATCTACTTGCAGGAGAATTTGAGTGTGCAGTATTTAAGGATTCAACTATCCAGAAACTAGAATACACACCAGAGGTGGAAGCATTTCTTCTCAGAGGTGGAAACGATTACAAGTATGCTGTAGCAATTAACGGGGCAGTTATCGAAGAAGATTTAGTAAGTTTATATCTTGAAAAAGGTATTAAACCTTGTGTTGACATTATATTAAAAGAAATTGGGGAATAATATATGGCATACAGATTAATTGATGAAGAAATTGGTATCAGTGAATTAGAAGGAATGGTACGTGAATGTTCTTCATACGATGGCAGTTTAGAAGAATATTACTACTATGAGAATGACGAATATTTTTTCAGAGCTAGATATGAAGATGATATGATGAGTGCGGTACGAGCAGTTTGCTTTGGGCATTACAATTACATGGATGATTATGTTAGAGTTAATGCTTATGGTAATTTAGATTCTAAGTCTAGTTATGATTATAAGAGTGATTTAATGGATAGCCAAGAGGAAATTGTTGAAAGATACGCTGAAATGTTGGAAGATAACTCAGTATCAGAATTTAAACACTTATTTGAAGAAACCGATGACGAAGAATAATTAAACTTATTGGGGAGGAAATTAATTTTGGAAAAGTGGTATTACTATAAACGAGCAGATATTACCATTGGTGAAAAGCAGGTAAAACATTATGCTAGATACCTTTTGGTAGGTCTGTTAGTAGGACTTGTAAGTAGTAGCATTGTCGGATATAAGTATAGAACACAGATATATGACTATGTAGTAAATCCTAGTGCTATACTAACAGAAAAAGAGATTACGGTTGATGTTGGCACAGACTTAGATGTTAAGAAGTATTGTATTGTAAATAGCGATAAAGTAAGTGTGTCATATCCAGATACACCTAAACTAGATAAATTAGGTGAATATGATTTGGTATATACTTCTACTAACTCTGTAAGGGAAACAAAGTTACATCTAAAAGTTAAGGTGGTAGATAAAGAAGCACCTACTATCAATTTAACACAAGACAGTTTGGTATTGACTAGAGATGTAGATACACAAACATTTGATTCTAAGAATTATGTATCATCTGTAACAGACAATTATGATAAACCAGAAGATATTACAGTTGAATATCCAACTAATTTAGACTTTTCAAAGGATAGTGTAGAGTGTAAATATGTTGCAAAGGATAAGTCAGGCAATGAGAGTAGTAAGACATTGGTAATTGCTGTTAAAGATAAACCAGCAGAACCTGCTCCTGTAGAACCTACACAACCATCATATGTGCAACCATCTTATGACCAACCAACGTATACAGAACCTTCATATACTCAACCTAGTTATTCACCAGGCACTGACATTGTAGGAGTACATCCCGTATCTGTGCCTATTGGAACAAGCTTTGCTGTATTATCTGACCAACTTACAAGTGGTGTATCCTCTGGATATTCTGTTTCAGTTAATTTTGCATCAGTGAATTTAACGGTTGCAGGAACATATACAGTTACATTTACAAATACTGCAGGTACTTCTGTGAGTACCACAGTAACAGTTTATTAAGGAAAGGAATTATATTATGGATTTAAGAAAAGAACGAGAACTATTATTTGATAGAAACTTTAATGTCATTGATGAAGATACAGAATATCGAGTTATTGAATTTTGTGAGGAATTAACTCGACTTTCTGGCATTCAATGTGTTACAAATGGTGGTGCAATGTTTGAATATGTAGAACGTGTATATGATAGTGTAGTTGATGAATAAATTACACAAGTGTTTACATCGTGGGTGTAAAAACAAGACAATGTATAACTTTTGTTACACTCACAAAGATGATATATACATAGACACTTGCAAAATACACGGTAAAACAAAATTTCAAAATTATCACTGTTTAAAGTGCCAAGAATTAAAGAAACCAAAGTACACGAAGAACAAACAGACATTATCCTATTTAGAGGAGATATTTGGCAAGAGATTGAAACATAAGACAAGGAGATACCAAGAACGATATATTCAACGTATAGGTAATGTATCAGGAATATATGGAATATTCGTTAAAAAAGGTTCTGGATTAGGAAAATGTTTATATGTAGGTCAGAGTGTAAATATTGCTACAAGAGTTAAACAACACAAAGAGAACTTCAAGAAAGCACAGAAACACTTAATAGGTCTAAAGACATGGAATAAGAGACTAAAGATATATAAAGTAGAATATAAGTATTACGAAATGGCAAAGAAGTATAATTTGTCGGATTTAAAGTTTGTAAGACTGTGTACAATACCCAAAAAGTATTTACAAACACCTGAGTTTAATGGTATAATAACCTATATGGAGCAGTTTATGATGGATACCTATAAGCCTACATTGAATACCTTTGCGGCTAGACCATCATATAGGTGAGTTATGCTATTTATTTAGTGAGGAGAAACATACTATGAAAAAGATTAAATTAAAACCATTTATTGTTCTTGCACTAATTGGTGTACTTATGTTTTCTTTATACAACCTGTTTTTAATCTACAAACAAAATTCAGACGAACAGAAGGCACTTAATTCTATCAAGAATGTAATTGATACAAAAGAAACAACTATATCAGCAGGGGATATTACTATCCCTAAACTTTCATTACAGACAATTACAAAAGATGATTTGGCACGAATGAAAGAAGTAAACTCTGATGTAATTGGATATTTAGAGTTTGACAGTGGGTTAATTAGTGAACCTGTTGTACAAACAACAAACAATTCATATTATCTGTACCATGACATTAATCATGGATATAATGATTTTGGAACAGTATTTATGAATAAAGACAACAAATTAGATGATACTAACTTAGTTGTTTATGGACATGCCGGTGTATATGCTGGAACACAAAAGTTTTCTAATTTGAATACTTTATTGGGAAACTATGATGAGTATAAAAAGAATAGTTATCTAACATTCTATACAGAAAATGAAGTTAGACGTTATCAGATTAGTTATATCATTCAGAATAATGACTTAGATGCATTTAACCATCAAACATTAAACTTTACAGATAAGATGTTACAAGATTGGTTAGAATTTACAAATAGTCATACATCTGTTACAAGTTTAAACCCTATTCAACAGGGAGATAAATTCATCACCTTACAGACATGTATTCACGGTGGTGGAGATGATAAAGTTATTGTAATCGCTAAGGAGATTTGGAGAGGAAATTATAATGATTAATATTTTAATGATTGTATTTATTGTAGATACCATTTTACGTGGTATCTTATTTAACGAGATTGGCATTAAGTGGTGGAAAGCGTTAATTCCATTATATAATAAATTTGTATTGGGAAAAGAGGTTGAAGACAGTTCATTAGGGCTTATCTTAGCAATTCTTACACCAATCTTCTATACATATTACATCTTTTGTTTAGGTGTAGAGATGTTTATTTTACGTACATATAGTACACAGGCAACAATTGGAGATACAACTAAGTTGGAAGTATTAGTACCAAAGAGTGTTGCTACACTATCTTTATATACAAAGTATTGGTTATTGGTATTCATTGTTGGGATGATTGCTTTATGGCTAGGACTAATGTACAAGTTTAGTAAGAAATATACTAAGAAGTGGTCAACTATTTTATGGGTAATCCCACCAATCGGCTATTTATATAGTATTTTACATCTAAAAAAGGTTGGTAAGAAATAATGAGTAGAGTTACTGATTTACTTAGATTACAAGATGCAGAAGTAGTCAGAAACTCTTTTTATAGACATCCTAAAGTAACACCAAACATTGAAAAGTATTCAGACCATATTATAGTTAAGACAATTGATAACTCTTGCGAACTATATAAGTTGGAGGAAGTTATCTTATATATTATTGCAGACTTTAAGTTCGCACCAGTATGGTTAGTCCAACAATGGTTTGGAATATATCGTAGAGAGGATTACTTTCAATCAATTTTAGATTGGATTGAGGTTGGACTTGTTTGGACTGAAACTACTTCAATGGGAGTATATGTTAGACCTACAAAGTTCTTGTTGGATTTATTTCAAATAGAGAATGATAACTATATCTCTGTTCCATTCGGACTATTAAATCATACAGTGTCAGAAGAACAGATGATTTTCGACTTACACATGGGTAACAAGAAATCTGAAATGTGGCAAATTATCAAAGAGAAAGAACTATTACCTGTATATCATCCACTTGGAATTACTTGTAGTGGAGAGGTAGGAACTTTAGCTCTAAGAGAAACACATTTTAGATTGAATAGATATGATACAAAGGAATTAGTAACAAGAGATAGAGAAATTATGTCAGAGATTGAAAATGGTGCAAAGTTCACTACGGAGTTCTCTGATTTTACTGCTTTCCCTATTGTATCTGTTTATGGTAAGAAAGTTATTGTTCAAACACCAGATGTTATTATCCCACTACCCAGAAAAGATGGTAAGGCTCAGTCCTTTGCGATTGAAATTGAGTTAAGTCCGAAGACAAAGCAGAAGTATGAGCAAATTATGCAAAACTACAAAGATAACATTAAGTTCGGAACATTGTTATACTTCTGTGGTACTGCTCGTATTGCTAAGATGGTTAGAGATGCATTTGATGTTGTTGGTGGATTAGGAAGTTGTGAGTTATATCTATTACCATATACACCACCTGCAATGCAATTATCTAACTACTCTATATCTGATGAAGAAGAACAAGGTAAGTTATTGTTGAAAACGGGAGAAATGGTGCAATGAAACTAAGAGACATTGTATTCTCCCTTTTAGTACTTGGGATTGTAGTGATGTTCTATCCAGTTAGAATTGTTGGTAATAGTATGTTTCCAACACTTCATAATGGGGATTTAGCACTGTGCAGTAGATTCAGTAATATTGATAGATTTGATGTAGTTGTAGTTAATGTAGATAATGTTAAAATTATTAAAAGAGTAATCGGACTACCTAATGAAACTATTGAATATAAAGATAACAAGCTCTATATCAACGGAGAACAGGTACAAGACAATTATAACAATGGTTATACAAGGGATTTTAAGTATTCTCTTAAAGACAATGAGTACTTCTGTTTAGGTGATAACAGAGAGAATAGTAAAGATAGTCGTGAATACGGTGGATTTTTAAGAAAACAGATAGTGGGGGAGAAAATTTGTGAAGTTACCAAAAAGTAAAGGTGTAAGACGAGAAAGTTCTAGTGGTTCTTCTGGTGGAGGAATTGGACTTCCATCTGGAATTGGAACACTGATTTTTACAATAGTGGGTACAGCATTTTTTATCGGTCTAGTATTATTTATATTACTAGGTGGTGTAAATCAAGTGAAACTGTTTCAAACAATTTCAAACCTTGGTATCTCTATTGCACAATTTATGAGTAATCTTATTAATAAGATTAGATTTGAAATTACAGATACAGGAATTTATTTAAGACCATAATTCCTGGCATAAAAAGGAGTGGAAATTATGGATAACATATTG
>ERZ773045.266-NODE-266-length-28318-cov-6.843966_pt1 | contig 28318 bp, 24 predicted proteins | sample MGYA00580635_ERZ773045 | MGnify/ENA primary metagenome ERZ773045 (study PRJEB29015, sample SAMEA2738115) | human oral metagenome | biome: human oral; feature: human-associated habitat; material: saliva | place: China | collected 2261 ...
GATGCAATCTTTATCGAAGAATTACGCAATAGCGGTTGGTATGAAAAAACCAGCCAAGCCTTCAGCGTATTCTTACCTGTGAAATCTGTTGGCGTCATGGGCGATGGCCGTAAATACGATTGGGTTATCTCACTACGTGCGGTAGAAACCATCGACTTTATGACCGCACATTGGGCGCATTTACCTTATGATTTATTAGGTAAAGTATCTAACCGCATCATCAACGAAGTGAATGGCATTTCTCGCGTAGTATATGACATCAGCGGAAAACCTCCAGCAACTATCGAGTGGGAATAAAAAATCACTTTTTCAGATACTTCCTAATTATTTCAATATACCAAATAAAGTCTTGTATATCAAGGCTTTATTTATTTCATCTCATTTCTAGTCTTCTCTACCTATTTCTTAATTATGACGGTATTTTAGACGGTGCTGTTTGACAAAAGATTTTTCAAGATCAAGAATACCGTCAGTTTAACGACGGTATTGGAGAATAATATGCTCACCGATAGTAAAATTAAGGCGTTAAAAGCCAAAGAAAAATTGTATAAGGTACAAGATCGTGATGGGCTATATGTAGCCGTATCTACAACTGGCACTATTATGTTTCGATATGATTATCGAATAAATGGTCGTAGAGAAACTCTGTCTATTGGCAAATATGGTGATGACGGTTTAACACTATCCGAGGCTAGGGAGAAATTATTAGAAGCTAGAAAACTAGTTAATAGTGGAATATCCCCCGCTGCTGAAAAACGAAAACTAAAAAATGCTATTAGAAATGCAGATCGTTTTGAAGATTTTGCAATACGCTATATTGCAGAAGCAGAATTTGCTGAAAGTACTAGAAGCCTAAGAACAGGAACTTATCAAAGAGAGATTGCCCCCTACTTTGCCAAAAAATTGATGATAGAAATTTCTTCTGAAGATATACGCAACCATTGCCAGATTATAAAAGAACGGGGCTCTCCCTCTACAGCAATTTTTGTTCGGGATCTGTTCAATGCTGTCTATAAATATGCAATTTCTAAAGGGCATAATTTTAAAAATCCAGCAGAACGGATTTCTAATTCATCAATAGCTACTTTTCGACCTAGAGAACGCTCATTAACCCCGAGAGAAATTCATTTATTTTTCAATGAATTAAATCAAACCGAACGATATTTTACTCTAAGAAAGGGCGTTTTATTCATCCTTTATACAATGGTTCGGAAAAGTGAATTTGTTAACGCCACATGGGATGAATTTGACTTTCAACGCAATATTTGGACTATTCCAAGTGAAAGAATGAAAGCTCGAAGAGCTCATAATGTTTATTTATCTACTCAATCACTTGAGATTTTGACAGCCTTTAAAATTTATTGTGAGAACTCTGAATTTATTATTCCATCTCGAACAAGTCGTTTAAAGCCTGTCTCATTATCTTCACTAAACCGAGTGATCACTGAAACAGTTGAATTAATGAATAAAAAAGGTATTCATATAGATCCTTTTACCATTCATGATCTACGCCGTACAGCATCAACATTACTAAATGAAAAAGGCTTTAATACTGATTGGATTGAAAAAGCACTCGCACATGAACAGCAAGGTGTTCGAGCTGTTTATAATAAAGCCGAATATGCAGAACAACGTCGAGATATGATGCAGAAATGGGCTGATATGGTCGATACCTGGATTAGAGGCGAGGATTTATAATTTAGGTGGGGAAACCCACCTATTTTTTGCTTTCTTATTCTTAATATTTATTTTCTCATTAACTATTCACCCTATTCACTTTGCAGTAATAACACATCATTTACTCAACATAACCCTTCGACAGACTATTCATCGTCTTCACTAACATTTTTCCATTTCTAATTATCGCTAGTTATTTCAACTTATTTACTATTTAAAATCATATGGTTAACCTTATTTTCTTTTAGAAAGAGATAGCTATAATAAATAAAAAAGTTAGTCTAATTCTATGAGCGAACAGCATAAACGAACCAAGCAAATCATTATCCGAGTAAGCGAAGATGAATACCATCAACTGTTAGAAAACTGTCTTTACCCTCGACTTGCTACTTGGATCCGTGAAACATGTCTTGGGAAAAAAATTAGTAAAAAACCTACTCACTACACAGATAAAAATTTACTTGCTTGGCTTGGGCGTTTGAATGGAAGTCTTAATCAAATTGCTAAATACATTAACGTTCAGAATAAAGCCAAAAATCAGATCGATGTACTAAAAATCATAGCTGAATTAGCTCTTATTCGTGCTAGCTTAGATCAGTTATTAGAAATTCAATATGCTGATAAAAATATTCAAAAATAAAGGGAAAGGCAATGCAAAAGCAAGTATTGATTATTTGCTAGATAAAGATAGAAATCGGGAGTTAGCAACAGTACTAAAGGGTAACCCTGAACTATCTTTGGAATTAGCTCAAAGTTTAGCATTTTCAAATAAATATACAGTAGGTTGCCTATCTTTTGAAGAAGCCGACTTGCCTAAAAAAAGTAAATTAGAGTTAATGGAAAAATTTGAAGAAATGGTCTTTGCAGGGCTTACTAGCGAACAATTTAACATCAGCTGGATTGAGCATAGAGATAAAGGGCGTTTAGAACTCAATTTCTTTATTCCCAATGTTGAATTAACTACTGGCAAACGCTACCAACCCTATTTTCATCGTAATGATAAACACTTATTTGATAGTTGGATGCAGTTACAAAATTACCAATATCAGCTTAGCGATCCGCACGATCCAACAAAAAGGCAACTTTGTAAGTTTGAATTTAGTGCAGATATGCAACAATCCAAAATTAAGGAGAATCTAACCGCACTTATCGCCAATGGCATTGCTCAACAACATATTTCATCTCGAGAAGATATTATTGAATTACTAAAACAAAGTGACTTTAAGATTGAACGAACCACAGAAAAATCTATTTCAATAAGTCATCCAGCCCTAAAGAAAAATATCCGTTTGTCAGGAGCTATCTATGAATATAGAGAATTTAACGGCGAATTTGCAGAAGAATTTAGGCGAGAAACAACGATATATCAATCAAGAACTAGAGAACGAATTAAACAAGCACAAACAACATTTGAGCAATTATTTCAACGAAGAACTGAATTTAATCAGCAAAAATATACAGAAATTAAACCGATTGTTAATTCGCCCAATCCTGATTATCAGCATAATTTGTCTAATGTTACCGACTATCCTGATCGTTACACTATTTTATCTGAACCACAAGATAGACAAGGCTCAAACAGATTTACAGAACCACAGTCTGATATACAGCCGATTACAAGCCAAAGATCTTGCAAAATTGAATTTATTCGAGAACAAATCAATTCTGCAGCTGAAAATTCCGCAAGAACAAGGGAGAATCTTTCAAAGTCAAAATGGCAATTACATTTTAGAGATCTACAAAGAATAGGAATTGAGTATGCTCAACGAATTCAGCAACGCATTGAGCGATTATTTAACAGAATTAGAACAGAATTTGCATATTTTACTGACCGAAAACGAGCAATTACGATTTCTGAACAACGAATTAAACAATCAGAACGAACAATTAGTGCAGCTCAACAGCTCATTACAAACACAAATAAAACAATTGCACGAACTTTTGCACAACGACAAATAGTACAAAAGCCGAACTGCAAAATCAGAATATAGGAGAACAAAATGAGTAATTTTATTGAATTTATCGAAGGTGAAGAAGGCGTCGATATTGGTGATGAACGTGTTATAGATTATGAAGAAGCCGTAGATTGGGGATTAGAGCCTGAAAGCTATAAAAGAAACATCCCTGTTGGCTTTCATACTGTTAAGCTCATTTTCAAAACTTGGGGACAAAAATGTGCTTTAAATTGCTTTTTTAAAGATATAAAAACAGAAAAGAAATATCGAATAACCTTATTCACATCGCCGAAAAATCCTTACCGCTACACGGCAAGGGACAATTTGATAGATTTTTCTGAAAGTGGAAACCTTGAAAACATCTATCAAATTGAAGTAAAGCATAGCCCAAAAGGTTATCCAATTATGCTATCGGCAAGTTTATTAAAGGCAGAACCTTGCATTACATACCCACGTAAAACCTTTCAATAAAACTACGAGTTTTAGCAACTAAGCTATTAAATAGGCTTTCACGCTGGAATAAACCAACTTTAAAGTTTGGTAGCTCTTTCATTTCGTCTTGGCGAGGTAAACGTTTAGTATGTTGGTAATTTTCTAATAAAGCTCTAACATTAGTTTTATTTAAGTTTTCTGCTTCACAAAATTCATTGTAAGCTCGTTCACGCTCCGCATCCCAATAAGTTTGAAATGCTTCATTCACATTTGTTTTTTCATCAAAATGCGGCATGTTTTGATCAATAAATTTGGCAATTAGATCTTGCTTATTTTGTAGCGTGATTTCAGTTGCTAATAAATCGTAAACTTGAGCTTCATATTGTTTACGTTGCTCAAAATTTTTAGTTTTTGTAGCTCGTTGTAATAAACCTAAAATATAACCCACATTGATTTTATCCGAATGCAGTAATTCCAGTTGGAAATCCACATCATTTAGCACTGATACTTTTTGCTTTTTGACGTATTTATCCACTTTTCGGCGCAAATCAATGTATTTTGATGCAAAATTCGCATAATCTAACTTATTTAGAAAAGTTTCATCCTGATTATACTCACTAAATGTTAAAAGTTGAGTATTCAAACGCATAACTAACCGAAATGCCTTGATAAACTCAAGTTCATCTTCTTCGGTCAATAATTCATCTACACTTTCATACGTTGGCGTAATCTTGAGTAATGCTTCTACCGCTTGATTATATTCAGTTTTAATTTCATCAAACTCTGGTACAAGTACTATTGACTTAGCATCTTTATTAGAAAATAGCGATAATGCATCATCAGTCGCTTGTTTTAAGTTACGGAAGCAAACTATATTACCAAATGGTTTTTTGTCGTTATACAAACGATTAGTGCGTGAAAATGCTTGAATTAAGCCATGATATTTTAAATTTTTATCTACAAATAACGTGTTAAGTGTAGGAGCATCAAAACCCGTTAGAAACATATTCACTACGAGCAATAGATCAATATCTTTATTTTTAACTCTCTGCCCAATATCTCGGTAATAATCATAAAAACGATCGCCTGAGTTAAAATTAGTATTAAAAGTGCGGTTATATTTTTCAATATAATTATCGAGATGATCACGACTAGAAACATTAATTTGAGCCGGCAAATCCGTGCTTTCCTCACCGATTAAACCACTACCATCAGAAACAGCTTCATTTGCAGCATAACTAAAAATTGTAGCAATTTTCAAATCTGCAAAATGTTCGCCATTTTGAATGGCCTGCTCTGCTTTTTCAGCAAGAATTTTCTCAAAAGCTGCATAATAATGTGTCAGCATTTTCACACTGCTAACGCAAAACATTGCCGTAAATTCTCGGTTACGAGTTTTAATATCAAAATTCTCTATGATAAAACGTGCAATTTTTTCAATGCGAGGTTTGTTATCAAACAACTCTTGGGTATCAATCGCTTCGACTTCTACGTCGCTGTCTATCAATCTTTTTTGAACAAATTTTCCAACATAGTCAATTTGAAAACGGAGTACATTGTCGTCTCGAATCGCATCCATAATGACATATTGATGCAAACGGTTATGGAAAAGATAATCTGTTGTCAGCTTTAAGCCCGCTTGGCTTTGGCTATTATCATCAAAGATTGGTGTACCCGTAAAACCAAACATTTGTGCTTTATTAAAAAATGTCCGAATTTTTCGGTGTGTTTCACCAAATTGGCTACGATGGCATTCATCAAAAATGAATACCACTTTTTTATCTTTTAAATAAGCAATTTTGGCTTGGTTGCCTTCTGTTGAAACCGCCCGATTAAGCTTTTGTAGCGTTGTTACGATCAACTTATCGTGTTTTTCTCCAAGCTGCTTGACCAATGTATTTGTATTCGTTGTAGTATCTACACAGCCTTCTTTGAACCTGTTAAATTCACGTACAGTTTGCGTATCAAGATCATTTCTATCGACTACAAACAACACTTTTTCCACATCAGGCATCTGCATAATCAATTGAGCGGCCTTAAACGCAGTCAGCGTTTTACCTGAGCCTGTGGTGTGCCAAATGTAACCATTATCAGCTCTAGTTTGGATATGGTTAATAATATTTTTTACAGCATAAATCTGGTAAGGTCGCATCACCATTAGGCGTTTGGCATCTTCTAAAATAACCATATATTGTGAAATCATCTCAATTAAATGATGTTGAGATAAAAACACTTCAGCAAAATGCATTAATTCGTTAATTTTATGATTCGTTTCATTCGTCCAGGAAAAAGCAAATTCAATATTTTTAGTTTGATTGCTGTAATACTTGGTGTTTGCGCCATTACTGATCACAAAAAGCTGAATATAGTTGAATAATCCTTGTCCTGCCCAATAAGCTTCACGAATATAACGCTGAGTTTGATGAAAGGCTTCTGCTATTTCTACACCACGACGTTTTAGTTCAATTTGCACTAATGGTAAACCATTGACTAGAATCGTCACATCAAAACGGTGGCTTCTTTGATTAGCTCGGTTATCTACCGAGATTTGATTGGTAACTTGAAAAATATTTTCTTCTGCTTGCTCTGAGAGAAAACGAATATGACGCGTAGAACCATCATCAAATTTGATCGGGCATTTATCTCGCAATAACTTTGCACATTCAAACGCAGAACTGCCTTTACTCAAATAGCTTAAAATCTGCTTCCATTCATTTTCTGATAAAGCTGGCAACTGATTAAAGCACTCAATTTGCGTTTTCAAATTGAGCAATAAATCTGCTTCATTTTTAATTGTAACCGTCTTATAGCCTGAGCTTGAAAGATGAGCGATTAAAACTTGTTCTAGTTGTTGTTCGGTTTGGCTCACTATTTTTCTCTATTTTTAAAATAAGCAACTAAATAAAAACTAATTTAACTGCGCCACTCTCCAAATGGCTGTAGCTTGATTTGCTAAGTATTTTTGCCATTTTGAAATTGCTTCAGGCGTCCATTCGGAATAATCTTCAGCCAGTTTTCTAGTGATTTCAAAATTACTTTCTAATAAAGTAGGACGTTTTTGAGCATAATCTAATGAACCTAAATCACGATTAGTATTTACCTGTAATAATGTCATATTCCCTAGGCGATACACTAAGCCGTTAATCTCTTCATAATTAAATCCGCCCCAACCGTCTTGTGCATTTTGAGGTAAAATATGCTCAATATTAAAGCTATCACTTACAAAATCATAGTCATTATTAGATAAATATTTTTCTAATGCACATAAAATAAAGCGAACAATCCTCTTAGCTCTAGAATCTGTCGTTTTTATAGATTTTTCTGCAAAATCTCGTTTAAATCGTTCATCATCAATATAAATTTCTTTTAAGTGTACCCATACTTGATCTAGAGTTCTAATTTCACCTTGAGTAATTTTTACCGCTATTTGGTTATATATCTTTTCCTGTTCAGCAGGACTATATCCCCCAATCGTATTATAACGGAATGTAATTACCATTACTGCTCGCAATAAGCTACTAAATGCATTTTCATCAAAATGTCTTCTAGTTGCCAATAGTAATGAATAAGCCGAACGCACTCGGAACATTTTTAGGTTCATTGTGATTTGCTTGTCACATGAAGACCAATGAGAAAGCTCAGGAGATGTAAGTGCAAGATAATTATCTAAATCTTCTTCCATTCCTCTGATTAACTCAAATACATTAGCTCTATTTTTGATTTTACTGCGAATCATTTTAAATAAATCCGACTGACGGGCTAATTTATGACGGCTATTCCAATATGTACGTAAAAAATCAGGAAATTTTTCTGCTTGTAAGCGATTAACAATATTTTCCCAACGACCTTCCAAACTTTTAATTTCATGGCTAACATGCTCGTCTTGTCCACTATCTAGTACTGAAAATAGATAATTTTTTAATAAATCTGTAGATGAGAGTTGTACGCCTCTAGCATTCAATGTTTCAAAAACTTTATAAGCATTTAATTCATCAGTTACAGTAATTACCGTAAAAAAGAGCATATCACTAATGTTTTCTACTAGTTTTGCTAAAGCAACACCTTTGTCTTCATCGACATATTTAACAAAGTTTGCAACTTGTTTGTCAAACCACTCAAAAGCTTTACGTAGCAGATGTTCTGAAGCTCGCAATCCACGTTGTGGCAAATGGCTTAATGGCACAAGATAATTTTGAAAATAATCATTATTATTACGATTTAGTGATAATTTAGGGCGAGAGACAAGCGTAACTGGATCAAGATAACCAATATAGGTTTGGCGAATTTGATTTAATCGCTGCGTATTAGCCTCTGCCTCATCCCCAGCATCAATTAAACGTTGAATATTTTTTAAAACAGCTAAGATAATTAAAGTTGCTGTTGTTAAACGCTGCTGCCCATCAATAACATCGAATGCTTTATCATCCATTGATTGCAAAACCAAATATCCCATATAGTGAGCTGAAGGTCCATCCTGTAAACTCGCCATAATATCAGCCCATAAATCTTCCCATTGTTCAACTTCCCAGCTGTAATCACGTTGGAAACGTGGAATCTTATAAGTTAGCCCATTACCAATAAGTTTTCTTAACGTATTATTTTCTGTTTTAAAATTCGTTGCAGTCATATTTACACCTTTTTACACCTTATCGACAATTTATTTAATTGAATTTCGTATTTTATCTGAAACCTACTACTTTTACACAAGCATCTGTTGTAACAACCCTTTTTTCCATTGTTTGACTGTCTGTAGTTGCTCAAAAGTATTGTTTATTTTTTCATCCAAAACATCCAAAAAGTTAGCAATTTGGGCTTGCTCTTTGATAGATGGCAATTGCAACGTAAAAGATGATAGCGTTTCTTTTGTTATTGTCTTAATTACCCCTCCATCAGCTTTCTCCTTTTCAAGTTCAAATAATAAGAATAGTGCATATTTTATAAAATCTATATTTACATCAATTTTATAAGACTGAAAAATCAAAAGAGTTCTATCAACATACGCATCATATTGCATTTTTGCAACTCGTCCAATTGTTCCCTGAATTGTTATAATTAATGTTCCCTTTTTGACAAAAACACTTTTTTCTTGTGCTAATTTACTAATCTTAATTTTAGTAAAATTTTTTAATTTTAGATTATCAGAAACATCAAATACTTGAACAAAAGGCATTCCATTAGGATCTAACCACTTTGCTAAACCATATGGTTGAGGAAAACTACCACGTCTAAAATTGGCTATATCAGAAAGTTTCTTTTCTTCCCACTCGCCAAACTCTTCCCCGTTATCATCTTTAAACCTAATTTCTTGGTTAAAGATTTTTTGCATTACACCTTTTTTATATTGAATCATTAACTGATGTTGCTCATTTAGCTGAGAGATCTTTCCATCCACTGCAGTGAGAAAGTTTGCGATTTTTGTTTGCTCTTCTGAGTCTGGAATTGCAAAAGTAAAATCACCAAGCTGTTTTAAATTCATATTAGGTTGAGCTCCTGTAACAACATTATCATTTATATATTTAGTCATTACGTCTGAATTTATAACATAATAAACAAAATTTATATCTACACTAGAATTTAACCTAATAATTGCTAATGCCTGATTTGTATTTGCTGGTAATATGTTTTCTTTTACTTTTGCATTTTTTCCAATAGTTGCTCCTGCAATAGCAAAAAGCAAATCATTATTTTTTAAGATTGAACGTTTTAATTCACCTCTATGTATCTCTTGACTAATAGTTTGGCATTTATCTAAATCAAAAAGCCCATCTTTAATTGCTTCAATTTTTAAGTAATTAACATTTCCACCTATAAAGGCCTTTGGGGTTGTTCCTTTAGTAATCAATTCAGAACAACTTAAAAGAGATACGTTTTCCCACTCTTTATTAAATCCTTTAAATCTTAATTTTGGGCGTGCCATTATTTACTCCCATCAAAAGGTGAAGCAATCCCTAACTCGGAACAATATCCTGCAATCACTTTATCTGTTTGTTTAGCTTCTAATGAAAGAGCGGTTAATTTTTCAGAAATTTTTACAAGATCGATTTCTTCTTCCGCTTCAAAGGTGTCAACATAACGTGGGATATTTAGGTTAAAATCATTTTCTTCAATTTGACTGAATGGCACGACTTCCGCATATTTTGTAATGCTTTCACGTTTTTCAACCGCTTGCATAATTTTATCAATATGCTCTGGCAACAACACATTTTGTGTTTTTTGTTTTTCAAAATCATTGCTAGCATCAATAAACAAAATATCATCACGCTTACGATTCTTCTTCAACACTAATACACAAGTCGGAATGCTCGTACCATAAAAAACGTTAGCTGGTAGTCCGATAATAGTGTCAATTGCATTTAAATTTTTAATGAGATATTGACGAATCACTCCCTCACTTGAACCTCTAAACAATACACCATGAGGTAACACGACAGCCATCGTGCCATGCTCTTCTAATTGGTAATACATATGCTGCAAAAATGCCATATCTGCTTTAGTTTTCGGTGCTAACTTGCCATAGCCAGTAAAACGAGGATCTTGTAAAAAATTAGGATCTGCTGACCAGTTCGCTGAGAAAGGAGGGTTTGCTACAACAGCTTCGAAACGGTGTTCTAAATGTTGTGGACGAGTAAGCGTATCTTCTTGCTTAATATCAAAAGTAGCAAAATGAACATCATGCAAAATCATATTCATTCGAGCAAGGTTATACGTTGTGCGATTCATCTCTTGCCCAAAAATGCGATCAACATTTTTTACCTGGCGTTTAACTCGCAATAAAAGAGATCCTGAACCGCAAGTCGGATCGTAAACTGATTTCAAACGGTCTTTACCGAGCGTAACCAAACGAGCCAACAAGGTCGAAACAGGCTGTGGCGTATAAAACTCCCCTGCTTTTTTCCCTGCACCACTCGCAAATTGTGCAATTAAATACTCATAAGCATCACCTAGCACATCTTTTTCAGTATTAGTTAAATCAAAATCAATACCATCTAAATGATTTAATACTTTAACGACTAACTCATTACGGTCATTTGCCGAATTTCCCAGTTTGCTAGAATTCAAATCCAAATCTTCGAATAATTTTGCAAAATCCTCTTCAGAATCTGTACCAAGTGTACTTCGTTCAATTGCTTTTAACGTTTTATCAAGGTCATCCAAAATAAATGAGCCTAGTTTACCTCGTTCAGAAATAGTATGAAAAAGCTGGTTAGGAGTAAGTGAAAAACCAACTTCGGCAATTGAATTTTTAGCAATTTCTGTAATATAGCGTTGATGTTCAGAATTGCTATCATCAAGCTCGGTGAAGCTGATACCTTCTCCATCAAGTAATTCATTCGCGAATTTTACCGCTTTATCAGAAAGGTATTTATAGAAAATAAAGCCGAGAATATAATCACGAAACTCATCAGCACCCATTTTGCCACGTAATTCGTTAGCGATATTCCAAAGTTGTTTGTGTAGTATTTGCTGGTCTGTCATAAATATTTGATAATGAATAAAGTTATGTGGAATTATAATCCGCGTAGCGCTGAAATAAAAGGGTCAAGGGATATTCCCTTGCAAGTTCACAGCGATATCGTTGTGTGTACTTGCCCTTTGTTTGTAAAAAGTAAATTTGGGGAGAAAAATATATGAGTATCAAAGCGAACATTACAATCTTAAATGATGAAAAATATGAGAAGATTGCTAAAAAGCCGATTACACTACTTTTTCAAAATAAATTAACACTTAAACAAAAAAGAGAATTCTTTTACTTTCTTCTTAGTTATTTTATTTTAGTTCCTATATTAGTTATTCAACTACTCACTCAAGAAAACTCTATATTAGGCACTATATTGGGTACTATTTTAGCTTTTACTTGTGCTGGACTCCTCAGTTTATTTGCAGTAATGGCATTAGCTACATTTGTAAATAATCTATTGAAAGAATATCGAATAGCTTTGTATAAAGACTCTTATGATGAGCAGGAAATTGAAGAAGTATTTAGCTTATTTGGTGCTGTACTGACCAAAATACGTAAATTTGAAAAGCATAAACACACTCAAGAGAGTTTAACGACTTATATTGTGGAAGAATTAAAACTAATGGGTGAACGAAAAGTGCAAGGTATTTTTGCAGAAATGAACAAATTCATAAATAATAAAATTAATAAAAATCAATAACTTAATATTGCAATCGAAACTATTTTTCTTGTTGCAATGACTTTGAAGCATATTTTCTATAATTTTCCTGCTGTAACAAGTCGTTACAAGTTAGTTCAACTTACTGCAGGTAATTATTATGGAACAAATCATTCAACCTACTGATAAATTTATTCGTAAATCTGAAGTATCAAAGCTGACAGGTTTATCTAGTACTTCTATTTGGCGATTATCTAAAACAGGAGATTTTCCTCAATCCATTAAAATTGGGGGGTATTCCGTTCGATACTCTTTAAATGAAGTTCTAGCCTGGATTGAATCAAAAAAATCTACAAGGGGGTAATATGAGTATTCAAAAAGCCCCTTTTTATGAATACCAACTGAAAGATCCCTTTGATGAAACTTTTATTTTAGCAGGTACGCTGGCATGGAATAAGCTCTACCATGAAATGCTTTCTGATTGTCTATCTTTAGATAAAACCAAAAAATTTATCATCTTAGGTGATGAGCAACTAGAAAAACTGCCAAATTTGCGGATTGTGCGGCAAGAAAAACGAGCAGCCAAAGTGATCCAACTTGGTGAGTTAAGCAATATACACATTTCATTGATTTGCCAAAGTATTGCGACCCTTTCTGATGTTTCAACATTGGTTCTATTAGATGATGCTCTATCTATCAAAGAAAATTTAAGCGATTATCTTAAACGTATTCGTGATGGTCAGGCTATTCAATTTGCAGAAATTGAGGCCTCAGTAAAATTTAATGAAGCAGATGTTCCAAAGCTCTTTCTCGAACATTCAACGGAGCACTACTCTTATAACAAAGAGACCAAACAATTTTATTGTTACGAACAAGCTATTTGGAAACCTATTGACGAATATCAATTAACCTCTAGGTTAATTTCCTTTCTAAAAACGGTTAAAGCTAAATACACTAAAAAACAGCTAGATAATTATCTTAGCTTATTAAGATACGATGTTCCTCTTATGCAAACATCCAAGCGTGATTTAATCGGTTTTTCGGATATAGTCATTGACCGAGTAACTGGTGAAATATTGGAGCATAGCCCTGATAATTGGCTTTTTTCAGTTCTTCCCTTTCCTTATCAAAATAAAAAGCAAGAAAGCCCCAACTTTAATAAATGGCTAAACTTTACCTGTGATAACAATGAGAATAAAAAATCTGTTTTACTCGCCTTGTTGTATATGGTTCTGAGTAATCGCTACGACTGGCAGCTCTTTATTGAAATTACAGGGGAAGGTGCAACAGGGAAATCAGTATTAACCGATATTTGTATGCAGATGGTTGGCTTAGATAATGTCATTTCTCTGAATCTTAACAATCTTGATAATCCCAAAGAACGTTACCCTATAAAAGATAAATTACTTATTATTTGTCCCGATCAACCTAGTTACAAAATAATAGGTTCTGGGCTAAAAGCGATTACAGGGGGAGACCTTATTCGGGTCGAACCCAAATACAAAGATCCAATAAGTATTATTTGCCGAGCTGTTGTCCTTATTGTTAATAATGAACCCACTAAATTTATTGATAGAAGTGGAGGAATTGAACGTAGGCGTGTGATTATTCATCTTTCTCGTGTTGTACCTGACAACGAAAGAGATTTACAAATAAGCCAAAAGATTAAGGCTGAAATACCAAGTATAATACAGAATTTACTTAGTCTATTTTCAGATAATCCATTGAAAGCAAGAGAGATTTTACTAGAGCATAAACGAAGTAATGAGGCTCTAGAGATCAAGCAACTTTCAGATCCTATTACTGAATTTTGCAGTTATTTTCAAACGACAGCTGATACCAATGGGCTTTTTGTGGGGAATGCAAACAGTAAAAATTGGAAGAATACGCTTTATTCTGCATACTTAACTTTTTTGAGAGCTAATAATTTAGCCTATAAAGTTACATTACCATTTTTTGCTAAAGCGATGCAGCAAGGGTTAAAACAAAATAAGTGTACATTCGAATATAAAAGAACCAAGCGGAAACAGGGCTTTCAGACAAATGTACACTTTAAAGATATAGAAGAATTTAAGGTGCTTTTTATGAAATAAAAACTAGTTCACTCCACCTTGTTCTTGCTTAATATTCTCGATTAACTCGGTAAGTGTAATCATTGGAAATGGTTCAAAACTCACACCTTCTAATCGAGAATATATTCCTTTGGCGAATTCAAGTTTTTCATAATGGCAGCAATATTCACTATACTTTATTAGTAAAGTTACTTGATTTTCTGCACTCAAATTTCTAGCAAGTTCTATTACCTCAGCTAGAACTGTACTCATGTCATTCCCAATACTAGGAATCACTTCCCCAAGAAAGGTTATTGTATCTATTGCATTAGTAAGCAATTTATCGCTTTCATCAGACATCTTTACTATTCCCCGTTAGATTTGTAAGTACCAAGTACTTATATCTAAAATACAATACTATTTAACGAATGATTATAAAAGCAGTTTTTGCTTTTTATTCAAATAAAAATTACAGGTGAATGAGGTGCATATTTTTTAGAAAAAAATGTTTTCCAAAATTCCCCCAATAACAATTTGTTCATTTTTTAGGCAATCAAACTTAATTTTTCAAATTGACGGTACTTTTGACGGTATAATAGATTTAAAGCCTAATTTATTTTACTATAAATCAATAACTTAACTTAAAATAAGATAATTGAGTGGGAGTAACCTAAATCAATTTAAAGGGCAAATTATTTTGCCCTTTTCTTCTTTTATAACAACAACTTTTCTCTTCAAAATTCTCTATGGATATCACTTTTTTACTCGGCACTAAAATTATTGAACTGACACTCATTGTACTTATTGGCTATGGGTTGGTTAAATCAAAATTATTAAAATCAGAAGATAGCAAACCACTTTCCATTATTGGGCTTTATGTCATCAGCCCAGCGGTGATGATTGAAGCCTTTCAAATTGATTACACACCTGAAATTCTACAAGGTTTGCAACTGTCACTACTTATGGCCGTGTTTCTTCAGGGTATTCTGATTATTATCGGCAGTCTGTTAAAGCGCCTATTAAACCTTGATCCTATTGAGCATGCCACTTCCATTTATTCTAATTCTGGCAACTTAATTATTCCGATTGTGATGTCGCTATTTGGTAAAGAATGGGTTATTTACGCAAGCTGTTTTATCGTAGTACAAACCTTTCTATTTTGGACACATTGCCGTTTGATTATTGTAGGAAAGGGAAATTTATCGCTGAAGACGATTGCCAAAAATATCAATATTTGGTCAATTCTCGTCGGTGCATTTTTGTTTGCTTTCCAAATTAAGTTGCCAAATATTATCAATGGCACGCTCTCTTCTATTGGTTTGTTTATTGGTCCGAATGCCATGCTTGTTGCGGGTATGTTAATTGCCGCAATTCCGTTAAAAAGCATTGTTTCATCTAAGCGCATTTATTTAGTTACGCTATTGCGCTTGTTGATTATTCCGCTTGTATTGTTGGTATTAATAAAGCTCATTGGCTTTGTGCATTGGGTTGAAAAAGGTGAGATTATTGTGTTGATTAGCTTTTTGGCTACCACTAGCCCTTCAGCTTCGACAGTGACACAAATGGCGGTGATTTATAACAATAATCCACAAAAAGCCAGCGCCATTTATGGGATAACGACGCTGCTTTGTATGTTTACTATGCCACTGGTGATTGCGTTATATCAAATGTGGGGGTAAATAGAAGAAAAGTGCGGTCAATTATTTAAGCACTTTTGATGCAGGTTGCTCTTTTTTCAAACGATAAAGTTGGTATAAATTAACGAAAACTAAGAATGCATTTAGAACTGCTACAGGATAAGCACCTTTCATCAAACCGTAAACAACAAAGAGTACTGCCCCAATGGTATTTACAACTCTTAAGTGAATAATGGATTTGAATAAAAAAGAGGCGGCTACAAAGAATGTTGCCACATAACCTAGTAATTCAATGAAATCAAATTCCATAAATCTCTCCTTCAGCAATGGTTAAAATAACATCGTAAAAGATTTTGGAGACAAGGGAAAGAGGCGAAATAAAGGCAACCGATTGCAATATCAATAAATTTTTATTTCGCTCAACATTCGCTTAGATAAAGACTTTTTGCACTAAAAACATATAAAAAATTGTGCCTGCTGAAATGGAAAGAAACATGTTCTTTTTCCAGAAATGCAATCCCAATACCAAAGCTCCCGCAATAAAATCGGGCAAGCCGTGATAACTACTCAACACATCCACATTTTTATAGCAATACACTACTAACATTCCAAACATCGCAGCAGGTAATACTTTGCCGAGATAACGGATATATTCCGGAATAGGACGATTTGCGGGAAAGATCCAGAATGGCAATAATCGAGTAAATTGTACGCACACAATACAAATCACAATGGTGATAATTTGTTCCATTAATGTCATTTTAGTGCCTCCAATTTAGATGAAAGTTTAGGACGTCGTACCGTTAATAGAATCCAGATACTGATTAGCGTTGGCACTAAAAAGTGTTCTTTCCCCACAATTAACAGAGATGCAAAAGCTACGCCTAAACCTAACAATGAACTTTCGTGAGATTTTTCTTTTAGCCAGTTTTCAGCAAAGATTACGAGGAAAAGTGCTGTCATACCAAATTCCACGCCTTTTAAATCGAAAGGTATGATTGAACCAAATAGGTTACCTAATCCGGCTCCAACGACCCAATAAATGTGCAGATAAAAACTAACAAAGAACATATACCAGCCTTTATCTAAATGATCGGGGATCTTCGCCATATAATTTAGGGAAAAACTTTCATCTACTAGAGTACTAATTAAATACCAACGTTTTTTCCCAATTTGAGCACCGTATTTTTCTAACATGGAAATGGCATAAAAAATCTGACGACCACTTACCATCAGCGTAACTAATGCGACACTTAAAGGTGAAAAAGGCATGACTAATGCTGCAGCAGCAATAAATTCAACGGAGCCCGCATAAATGAGTGCTGCCATTGCAACAGGGAACCAAACACCGAATCCAAGTGCTTTCATGTAAATGCCATATGCAATGCCTAAAAATAAAAAGCCGGCAAGCATTGGCATGCTGTAAGGAAATGCCGCTTTTGCTGCGGCTTTGATGGGATTTTCTGTCACCACTTCTGACATATTGGCCTACTATAACTCTAAAACAGACAAACCAGGCAAGGTTGAAAAACTTTGTGCTTTTACTGTTTGATGGAAATCTTCGATATAAGCTAAATTGGCATCTTCTTTACGAATTGCTGCATAAAGGTTACTGTACAACCCTTCTTCTGTAATTTTGCGTGCCACTACATACCCTTTTTCTAAATAAGGCAAGGCAGCCCAATAAGGCACGGTAGCAATACCCCGACGACTCGCCACTAACTGGATCAAGGCGATCGTTAGCTCTGTCGTACGACGCGGCGGATTAATGCCTTTCGGTTTCAACACTTGACGATATAAATCCAGCATATCATCAGGAACGGGATAGGTTACCCAAGTTTCCTCAGCAAAATCTTCCGCCTGCCAAACCTCTTTATTCGCTAATGGATGATCTTTAGAACAAATCCCCACCATTTCATAAGAAAACAGCGGCTTAAATAAAACATCATCATTTTGTTCAACGTCTGACACAATCGCCCAATCTGCACGATGAGACAATAACAATCCTACAGGATCAGTATGGAAACCTGAGACGATATCCAATTCCACTAAGCTCCAATGCTGACGAAACTCATCCATCGCCGGCATTAACCAGTCGAAGCAAGTATGACACTCTACTGCAATTCGTAATTGCCCTGCATCCCCGTGTTTTACGCGTGCAAGCTCACGTTCTGCATCAACCACTTTCGGAAGAATTTCATTAGCAAGACGAATCAAACGATCGCCTGCTGCAGTAAAACGCAATGGATTACTTTTACGCTCAAAAAGAGGTAAACCGAATTGCTCTTCCATTAATTTAATTTGATGAGAAAGTGCCGATTGTGTTAAATAAACACGTTTTGCCGCCATCGAAACGCTGCCCGTTTCCTTTAAAGCAAGCAAGGTTCTTAGGTGACGAAGTTCAAGAAATGTGGGTTTCATTAGAATAATTCATAAAGTTATCGCATTAGATGAGCAACATAATAACGCAAATTAAATTTGCCGAAAAGAAAATGCGGTCAAAAACGTTGATATTTTTGACCGCACTTAAGCCGATTATTTATCTAATTGAACGGGAAAAAATAAGCTCAATGGTCGTTTTTTCACTATTTGACAAACTTCATGCCAAATTGCCCACCAGCTGTCAATTTCCGTATTTAAAGAGCGCAGTGCGACCCAAAGTGTCAATGAAAAACTGACCATTAAATTCACTAAACCAATCAACAATACAAAACCAATGCATTGTAAAAAGAATGGATAGGCAAATTGTCCACTGACTGCACTATATCCTAAATTTGCTGATGAGAATGCAACATGACGAATATCTAACGGGAGATGAGTTAAATATCCCACTAAACCGGTAAGCCCAAGTAACATACCAAAACAGAAGTTACCAATAAGCGAACCATAATTCTCATGCATATAATTAGCAAATTTAACGCGAGACTTCTCAGGCATCAATTTTTTTAATAACGGATGTTGTGCTAAACGCATGCGCATATTCAAATAATTGCTACGATTATCAAAATAGCCAGAAATAATTCCGGAGCAGAATAACCATACACCTGCAATAGCTGCGAACCATAAAGAACCATCTAAAGGATCAATACGGTGTAATTGATAGGCTATTTTCTCTGAATTCATCAATGGCTCACCTGTTTGATGTTGATAAACAAAAGCAATTAATGCCGCTAATCCCATAGCAACTACTACATTGCCTAAAACGGCCACGCTTTGGGAACGAAATACATCCACTAATAACTGGGCTAATTTCATATTTAATGTTTTGCCTTGTGGATTTTTCTCTACTGCCTCAGCAAAACGAGCAGCTGTCATGGCTGGCTGTTTGGTTGCAACCGTGAAATGCAACATAAAGATCACCATAAAACCGAAGCCGTAATTTAAACCTTCGGCAAGACCTTTCCAGACTTTATCATCAATAATGCTGCCTAAATAGGTTTTAAATAACGCCATTAGTGCAATCAATACACCACCACCTGCCGCAGAGTAAAACATTGCCCAATACTCTTTTTTATCTCGAGTAATGTAATGCTCACCGTGGTCCCCAGCATTCTGCGTAACACTACGAGCAATTAATCCTGAGCTTTGTTTCCATAATCGGGAAATACTATGCCGCTCTGCAGCTGCACGGGCAAAACAACCCGTTAATAACAATATTCGACGCGGTAAATAGCGATTTGAAACAAAAATTGCCATCAACGTTTCTAATCGTTCTAAAGTCTGGGAAAGACGTTCTAATAAATACGCTGTATTTAAGGAAGACCCCACTACTGCCCCACGTTTCTGTAAGCCAATAATCAATGCCTTACATTGTTCAAACATTACCTGTAAATGGCTATCATCAAAATCTATTGATTGGCGACGCGCCGCTACCCAATCAACCACCTCATGGTGTAAAGCAACAAAAGGTGAATCAGCATTTAACAGAGAGGGTTCCATTCGCATCAGCTCAGGATCCATATCTTCAGCTGCAATCCAAATTGAAAGCATTTCAATGGCAAATAGCCCTTCACTTTCAATATGATTTTTTAAACGTTCACGATCTTTTTGTTCTGTATAACGCGTTAAAACGCCAAATACGCCTCGCCATGTTTTTAATGGGACAGCATCAATCCAGCGTGCATCATTTTTATCGCTAAACAATAAATAAAAAATATCACGTAAATCATTAATATCTTTAAAAGAGGGGTTAAAACGCTCATAAATACGCGTTTTCATTTCTTGCCCAAAACCGCCACGCGTAAGAATACCACTACTAATAAACAACGGGTAAAGGCGTAAACCACATAACCAACCACATAATAATTTCGAAACAGAACAGCCTAATTCTTTATCTTTCTTTAAGATAAACTTAAATAAATGTAAGGTTGGAGAAATTTTTTCTGTAGGGCTATTACGTAATAATTGGCACAGCCCTTCCACAAGACCAAAGGCATCGTTTTCCGCCACTTTGTTTCGCAAAAATTGCGGTAAGGTATCGGTTTTAATCATGAGCTTTCCCCCATATCGTTTATATTCAAAAGCAAGACATTATACAGCTCTGTTGGATAAAGTAAAAATGAGAGGAAAAGCGCGGTCAATTTTGAAAGGGTTTTAAAAGAAAAGGCGTATGTTTCCATACGCCTTTAGATTGATATTATTTCTCTTTCTTCAGCAAGAAAATGCCTTGTTCAGAGAAGTTCACATAAGCTTGTTTCAGATTAGCATTGAAGTCTTCAGGTTTAGTATTAATGAGCAATTCTTTACCAGCCCAAATCGCCACCACTTCCCAGTGGTTACCCATATAGACCGCACTCTTAATTTCACATTGTTGTACTGCCTCGCCTTCTGCTTTTAAGTAAATCGCTTCAGGACGTACCCCCACTAAACATTCGCCATCCGATAAATTAAATTGCGCCGCATTACTTAATGGCAATTTGTATCCATTCACATCAATGGTGTTATTTTCCAATTTACCTTCAAAGATGCTCGATTCGCCCATGAAGTTTGCAAGGAATAAAGAATTTGGACGCAAATAAAGCTCTTTTGCTGGCGCTTTTTGCATGATTTTACCTTTATTCATGACAATAACTTCATCGGATACCGCAAATGCTTCGGTCTGGTCGTGAGTTACATAAAGTGAGGTAATACCTAAACTTTGCTGTAATTCACGGATTTTTTCACGCATAGAACGACGTAAATTTGCATCTAAGTTACTTAATGGCTCATCAAAAAGTAATACTTTTGGTTTTAATACTAACGCACGTGCTAATGCCACACGTTGTTGTTGACCACCCGAAATTTGATCCACAAAACGATCTTCAAACCCCGCTAAGTCAACCAACTCTAACGCTTCTTTTACACGTTTAGCACGTTCTTCTTTTCCCACACCTTGCATACGTAAACCATAGCCTACGTTATCACCGATACTCATATGCGGGAACAACGCATAAGATTGGAATACGATACAAATATCACGATTTTGAATAGATGATTTGGTTACATCTTCACCATCAATAAAAATTTGTCCTGAAGTTGGGTTTTCTAAGCCGGCTACTAAACGTAATACAGTCGTTTTACCGCAACCAGATGGCCCTAATAAGGTCACCATAGTGCCACGTTTAATGGTTAAATCTAAATTATCAATGACTGTGGATTTACCAAAAGATTTAGTGATATTTTTTAATACTAAGAAATCATTATTACTCATAATATTTACCTACAACTTAACGAGTTAATTCATTTTTTTCGCTTTAGAACGGGAAATTCGGGTATCACCCACAATCCAGTCAAAGAATAAAATAATAGCCATCATCACGATGATTAAAATCGAACCGTATGCGATAGCAACACCATATTCACCATCTTCTACACGGTTTAAAATATAGGCTGTTGCTACGCGTGTATCAGCAGTAACTAAGAAGATGATCGCACTCACGGTAGTCATCGCACGAACGAAGCTGGTGACCAATGCAGAAAGTAACGCTGGTTTTAATAATGGTAAAACGATAAACCACAAGGTTTTCCATGAGCTACCTTTTAAAGAAAGAGATGCTTCATCAAGTGATTTATCTAATTGACCAAGACCTGCAATCGCTGCACGCATACCGATTGGTAAATCACGCATGACCATTGAGATGATCACAATAATGCTGGTACCCGTAATATAAAGTGGCGCATTGTTAAAGGCTAAAATATAAGACACCCCTGCAACGGTTCCTGGTACCGCGAAGCAAAGCATGGTTAAGAATTCAAGAGATTTTTTACCTTGGAAATCTTTACGCACCACAATATACGCAATTAATAAACCGAAAAGTGCGGTCAATGGTGCGGCAATTCCTGCATAGATTAAGGTATTAATCAATGATGGCCATGCCCCATCGCTTAAGCCTTGTCCGAATAACATCGCATAGTTTTTGAAGGTTAATGTGTAATCTACGCCCCAGTTTACGGTGAAACTACCGTAGAAAATACTGCCGTATAACGCTAAGTTAAAGAGTACCCAGAAACCAAGCATACCGATGATGGTATATTTTAAGCCGGTTGGTAAATCTTGCACGTCACCACGATAGGATTTCCCCGAAACGGTCACATAAGAGCGGTTACCAATCCAAATATATTGGATGATAAATACGGCTAATGAGAAGATTAAAAGCATCGAACCTAAAGTACTTGCTGACGCGTAATCTAATTGTGAGCCTGCGATATAGAAGTAGATTTGCGTTGCAATTACGTCAAAGCTACCGCCCAATACTAACGGGTTACTAAAGTCCGCTAAGGATTGGATAAACACGATTAAGAATGAGTTTGCCAATGCCGGACGCAATAATGGGAAAATGATATTAAAGAATGTTTGGTAACGATTTGCACGTAAGGTGTAAGACGCTTCTTCAATTGATGGGTGAACCGATTTTAATGCCCCATCTAAAATCATGAATGAAATCGGCGCAAAAGCAAGAATCTGTGCAATGGCAATCCCATTAAAGCCGTATAACCAGTTATGGTTCTCAAATCCAAATGTTGAAGCTAAGAACTCAGTCACATAACCAGAACGGCCAAGCATTAATGTTACCCCTAAACCCACAACGAATGGCGGTGTAACGATTGGTAAAATAGAGAAAATTTTACCAATAAATGCCGTTCTACGAGCAATACGGGTGGTATAAAGTGCAAAAGCTAAACCGAAAATTGTTGATACGATACCCACAAAGCCAGATAAGAATAACGAGTTGCTAATAACTCGAACAATATAGCTTTGAGTCAAAATTCGCATCACTTGTTGTGGTGCAAAGGTATCACCGTCATAAAACATGGATACAAAGATCGCCAATGTTGGGTAAACGATGAAGAAGAAAATTAATAAGATAATGCAAAGTAAAGAGGCAATAATAAATTTATCCCCTTGCATCACTTTTAATTTGGCGAAGGAAAATGTCGCCAATGCGGTTAAACTCGCGATTAATACAATCACAGAATAACCCATGCTGACTTTATAAATTGTCGCACTGACAAAGATAAACAACGTCGCCGCAGCAATAAGATACAGCTCAGCTTTCGCTTGCGTATCCTTCGGTAATTTAAGAAGTGGCATCAATCCGTATAAAATAACCGGTAAAAACCATAATGCCGTAATATTTAACGAAGACCAACCCATTGCACCTAAGTATTCATCGCTTGTGCTTTCAAACAAGCCATAATCTAAAGCGTGGGAAGGCAGAAGAAGAAATGCAATTACAGCAAGAATTATCCAAAAGTTAGCAGATTGGATAATAGGAAGTTTATTTGCGTTCATACAACCTCGCATAAAAGAAAAAAGCGAAATAATATAATAGCTATTATTTCGCTATGTATACATCATTATTTTGCTAATTTAACATCATCAACCCATTTTGTAATCAAACGTTTACGTAAATCACTTGAGCCGTATTTGTCAAAATCATAATTAATTAAATTGATGGATTTAAAATCGAGTGCATAAGGCGATTGCTCAGCGGTACTATTGGTTAAAATAGAATACGCTTCCCCTTTTTTCCAGGTTAACTCTTGCGCTTCTTTTGATAACGCCCAATCCACAAATAATTTCGCATTTTCAAGGTTTCTTGCACCTTTAATAATGCTCACGCCACCAATTTCATAGCCTGTACCTTCGCAAGGTACAACTAATTCCACTGGTGCACCTTTGGCTTTCTCTAAAGAATATTCATGTAAAAAACCAATTCCGATTGCGGTTTCACCACGTGCTGTATTACGGGTTGCCGTGTTACCGGATTTAGTATATTGGGAAACGTTTTTATTGAGTTCTTTGAGATATTTGAACGCTTCATCTTCACCCCAAAGTTGGATATAGGTCGCTAACTGAGTATAACCTGTTCCAGAACTTTGTGGATCGGCTGCTTGGATCTCATTACGATAAGCAGGATCAGCTAGATCTTTCCAACATTTTGGTGTCGGTAAATTGAGTTTTTTCAAACGTTCTGGATTGATACCAAAGCCTAATACACCGAGATAAATTGCGGAGGAATAGTTGCCCTTAATTTTAGCGGGATCTCTAAACTGTTCAGGAATTTGAGCGAGATTTGGTGACTTATACGCTTCAAGTAAGCCCATTTCACCCGCTTGAGAATGAGGATCAAGCGTACCGCCATACCACACATCCCCTTGAGGGTTGTCTTTCTCAGCATCAATTTTGGCTAAAATTGTGCCTGTGCCACCACGGATAAAACTGGTTTTGATACCATATTTTTTCTCAAAAGCCATGGTTTCTTGCTCGCACATCGTATTTTGTGCACTACAATAAACAACTAAACGGCCTTCTGCTGCTGATGCGTGAGAGCTCAGTAACACGCCACCAAATACAACACCAGAAAGTGCTAAAGCAACGTTAGACATTTTCATTGGTTCACTCCTGTGTCTTTATAAAAATAAGATGAGTTGGCACTCATCGTTGTAACCCATCTTGTGGATTTAAAATGCAAAGTGCGGTCAAAATTTCTCTGTTTTTAACCGCACTTTAAACACTATTTCGCTAATTTAACGTCTTGAACCCATTTTTCAATTAAGGCTTTGCGTTGTTCGGTTGCACCGTATTTTTCAAAGTCATAATTGATCAGGTTAAGTTTGTTTGGATCAAACGCAGTTGGCGATTGTTCCGCTGTGGTATTGGTTAAGATTTGTAAAGAATCACCTTGTTTCCACGCTAACTCTTGACCTTCTTTAGATAATGCCCAATCCACGAATAATTTTGCGTTATCGATGTTACGCGCACCTTTTAAGATACTTACGCCACCTAACTCGTAGCCAGTACCTTCACAAGGCACTACTAATTCTAACGGCGCACCTTGACGTTTTTCAAGTGCATAATCGTGTAAGAAACCGATACCTACCGCAGTTTCACCACGTGCCGCATTACGAGACGGGGTGACACCTGATTTGGTGTATTGAGATACGTTTGGATGTAATGCTTTTAAGAAATCAAAGGCTTTTTCTTCACCCCAAAGTTGAACGAAAGTAGCCAACGCAGTGTATGCTGTACCAGCACTTTGTGGGTCAGCAATTTGCACTTCGCCTTTTAAGCGAGGATCCGTTAAATCTTTCCAGCATTTTGGTACTTCTTTAATACCTAATTTTGCTAAACGCTCGGTATTCACACCAAAACCTAAGATACCCATGTAAATCGCAGAGACATAATGCCCTTTGGTTTTAGCTGGATCACGGAAACGTTCAACAATTTCATCGATGTGTTTAGATTTATAAGGTTCGATTAAACCCAACTCTGCCGCTTGAGCTTGAGGGTCGAATGTACCACCAAACCAAACGTCTGCTTGTGGGTTATTTTTTTCCGCTTCAACTTTTGCAAAAGTACTGCCTGAACCGTTGCGAATAAATGAGGTTTTCACATCATATTTTTCGCCAAAGGCTTTGGTTGTCGTTTCACAAAGAATATTGGTCGCACTACAATACACCACTAAACGCCCTTGAGCATTAACAGCTGATGATGTCATGAAGCCTGCAGCTAAAAGTGCGGTTGAAATGGAGAGAGAAATTTTATTCATTTTCATCGTACACTCCTCATAAATAACACTGATGAAATAATAAAAACGAGCACATCGTAAGCGAAAACGAAAAAAAATTCCGTGAACTACTTCACAAATTTAAAAAATTTAAATAAAAAAGAAAGGTGAATTTAAACTGATTTTTCTTTATAATCCTCGTAATTTTTACCTTCCGTTTTTGAGGACGTTCTATGTCAGACTCATCTTGTATTATCATCGCCATCACGGGTGCATCCGCTTCAGGCAAAAGTTCCATCGCTTCTACCGTTCATAAAGAACTTTGCAACGAGTTAGGATGCCAAGAAATTGGGATTATTGCTGAAGACAGCTACTATAAAGATCAAAGCCATTTAGAGATGAGTGAGCGTATAAAAACGAACTATGACCACCCAAATTCAATGGATAGAGATTTACTCATTCAACACTTAAAAGACTTAAAAAACGGAACCTCCGTAGATATTCCTGTCTATAGTTATGTTGATCACACCAGAACAGGCGAAACCAAACACTTCACCCCGAAAAAAATTGTCATTTTAGAAGGCATCTTATTGCTTACTGATGAGCGAGTTCGCCAATTAGCCGATATTTCTGTCTTCGTGGATACACCATTAGACATTTGTTTTATCCGTCGTTTACAACGTGATATGGAAGAACGTGGTCGGTCATTACAATCAGTCATTGACCAATATCGTGCAACTGTTCGCCCAATGTTCTTGCAATTTATCGAGCCATCCAAACAATATGCGGATATCGTGATTCCTCGCGGTGGTAAAAACCGTATTGCGATTAATATGTTAAAAGCTCAAATTCTTCATTTATTAAACGAAAAATAGGAAAAATCATGCGTCTTTGCGATACCGATATCGAACGCTATCTAGATGATGGCATTATTTCTTTAACGCCTCGTCCTGACAACGACAAAATCAACGGAGCAACCATTGATGTGCGTTTAGGCAATTCATTTCGCGTATTTCGTGAACATTCCGCGCCTTACATTGATTTAAGTGGCCCTAAAGAAGAGGTCTCAGCTCAACTTGAATCAGTGATGAGTGACGAAATCATTATCGCTGATGATGAAGCCTTCTTCTTACACCCAGGTATGTTGGCGTTAGCCACCACATTAGAGTCTGTGAAACTCCCTGCCAATATTATCGGTTGGTTAGATGGTCGCTCTTCACTTGCTCGTTTAGGCTTAATGGTGCATGTTACCGCTCATCGTATTGATCCAGGTTGGGAAGGTAAAATTGTGTTGGAATTCTACAACTCAGGCAAATTACCTTTAGCATTGCGTCCTAATATGGTGATTGGTGCATTGAGTTTTGAAGTGTTAAGTGGCCCAGCAGCGCGCCCTTACACCAGCCGTAAAGATGCCAAATATAAACATCAGCAAAATGCGGTAGCTAGCCGAATTAATGAGGACTAATCAATGAAAAAGATCGCAATTAGCCTGTTGATCGTGCTGTTTGCGATCTTTGCTTTTTTTTATATTCAACTCAATCAACTGAAAAGCAGTATCGTCGAGCATTTGGTGCAATATGACATTCAAGTGAATGATTTTTCGGTAAACCTTCTACCACAGCCAACGGTGAATTTATCTGAGGTGAAATACCATCAACTTTCGGCTAAAAACCTTGAAGCTAAATTTGCGCTCTTTCCTCTTTTTTCAGGCAATCCGATTTTAGAAGAAGTACAAATCACTCATTTCAAACTGAGTGAACAAGCCTTAAACCATGCCAATATTCATGGTCGTTTTACTGATTTTTCACTTAAAAATATTTTTAACCAAAACATTGCGTTTAAAGGCGAAAGTGAGATTAGTTTTTCTCTTGATAAACCGATTTATGGCACAAACACAAAATATCAATTTGCCTTTAGTAAAGGAAATATTAACCTAAACCATCAAGGCAAAAATCTGATTCAATTTGTCAATTCCCGTTTAAATCAACAACCACTGGGTTACATTGAAACTTACGTTGATTTCTCAAAACCGGTTAAAACAGTCAATGCCTATTTACAGCCAGATTGCCAACATTGTTTAGCCACTTTTAAATTTAGTCATAAAGAGCAACAAAGTGCGGTCAATTTTTCCGGTAAAAATTTCCCAATGACACAGCTCACCGCCTTACTGAATTTTCCCAATACATTAACCGGTAATGCTGATTTTAATATCCAACTCGCCCTAACCAATTCTGAACTCACCAAAGGAGAATTTAGTTTCGACGCTCAAAATGGGGAACTTTTAGGATTGAATTTATTAGATATGGCGGCACAGTATTTACCAATTAACTACAACCGTGACTTAACAGCTAACAGAAATATGAATACGCCTTACGAGCGTCTTGAGTCACATCTTTTGTTTGAAAACCACTTACTCACAGTGGATAAAATAAGCTTAAAAACAACCGCACTTTTAGGTGA
>ERZ773045.276-NODE-276-length-27806-cov-6.860834_pt1 | contig 27806 bp, 18 predicted proteins | sample MGYA00580635_ERZ773045 | MGnify/ENA primary metagenome ERZ773045 (study PRJEB29015, sample SAMEA2738115) | human oral metagenome | biome: human oral; feature: human-associated habitat; material: saliva | place: China | collected 2261 ...
GATGCTTCCCCCCAACCAGACGCCGAAAACAAGACCCGCTGCAGATAAATACCGACGACGACTCAGAAGCATCACAGCGTCGAGTACGGCAGTGGAAAAGGTTGTAAATCCGCCTAAAAATCCCGTTGAGAGCAGGAAGAAAAGGGGAGCGTTAGGGGCAAGAATACCCGCGAGCGCACCGGCGCATGTGCATCCCAATAGATTGACCACACCGATCCCCCACTGGGGTGTTCGCTTTGCTCGACACTTTTTGAGATAAAGATCCAGCTGCCAGCGAGAGAGGGCGCCCAGGGATCCGAAAACGCACACGAAAAGGAAGAGCAGTGGGGTCATTTCTTTGCCCCCCGAAGGCCTGGCTCCCTATGTGAAGGAAGAGAGTACCCCAAAGCAGCAAGCCCAATCCCAACTACTAGCAGTACAAGGCTTGCAAGCATTCCCTCGATGAGTAGAGGCAAGGAGGAGACCACCGCAGTACTCAACGGAGAAGACACAGCTCCAGAAAGCTCACCCCCAGCAGCGGGGACTGCTGTCATTGCTTGGAGCGCATTATGGATACTGGCCATGACCATGGTGGCGTATGTGGTCAGAGCGCCGGCAAATCCGCTTCCTGCGACAAGCATGACTTTTCTGCGCACTGCATCCTCGCGGAAACGGCCCTGTGTCCAGGCAGTGACAAAACCAAGAAAGAAGGCTCCAAAAAGATTGACAGCCACCGTCGACCAAGAAAAAACCGTAAGTTTCCCGCTGCCCGTAGCAGCAAGATCCAATCCCGCACGAATTGCCGTGCCAAGGAAGGCTCCGAAAGCAACACACAACCACGAGGGAATGTGCGTGAGCCAGCTCAGGTGATGATGCATCGATACACCGACGTCCTGCTCATCACCATTCAGATGCGCTCGTGTCTCCATGCATCCAAGGTTAGTCTGGGGGTATGGCATTTGCGTCGACCTTGACATCCCAGGCACACGATGGAGCGGGAAACTCGGCTTCTTCCCCAGCGAACTCGGCCTCGGAAATCACAATCAGAGAAGGCAACCCTACGCACACCCTAGGCGCCGGACGCTTCGCTCCCTCCCCCAGCGGTGACCTCCACTTGGGCAATCTTCGCACCGCGTTGCTCGCGTGGATGTGGGCACGGCTCACCGGCCGACGTTTCGTATTGAGGATTGAAGATATCGACCGTGTGCGTTCGGGCTCCGCGCAACGCCAAATTGACGAGCTGCAGGCGCTAGGTATTGATTGGGATGGCGAGGTGCTTATCCAGTCCTCGCGCGCGCACGTCCATGACGAGGCCGTTGCCCGCCTCTTCCACGAGGGTTACGCTTTCGAATGTTTCTGCTCGCGCAAAGACATCCGTGAAGCTGCATCCGCACCGCACGTTCCGCCTGGCCATTACCCCGGGACGTGCCTGCACCTGAGCGCATCTGAGATCGCCCAAAAGCGCGAAGAATTCGCGGCCGAGGGACGCCGTCCTGCCCTGCGCTTGAAAGCTCCTGTATCGGAGTGGACTGTATACGACGAATATTTTGGTGAGTTCACGGGTCCTGTCGACCACTTTGTCATCCAGCGTTCCGATGGCGCACCGGCATATAACCTGGCGGTCGTCATTGATGACGCATTCCAGGGAGTTGACCAAGTGGTTCGCGGTGACGACCTTCTCTCTCAATCGCCAGGCCAAGCAATTCTGGCACGTTTATTGGGATATCCCACCGTCACCTACGCACACGTTCCCCTGGTTTTAGCGCAATCGGGCGCGCGACTCGCTAAGCGCGATGGTGCGGTAACCATCGAGGAACTTGCAGAACGTGGTGTGACGATTGCCCAGATCATTGAGGTTTTAGGCCGCTCGATGGGGGTTGAAGGGGTTCATTCTGCCTCGCAGCTTCTTGAATCGATGGACACTGAGACGCTGCGAGCACTCCCCCGTCAGCCCTGGACACCCGACTTGGACAAGCTTTTCGCTTGATCGCTCGGCGTAACGCCTCAAGCCTCCCTCCTCCTCCGCCCGACCCCCACAAATGACACACGAAGTCGGCAAAAGACACAGGCCATAAGCTGTGTCATTTCACGACTTCGTGTGGAGGGGGCGCAAACAGGGCTGCAACGGCAGGACAAACGGACGCGGGGATATCGCGGGGATATCGCGGGGATATCGCGTCCCCAGACAGGATTGTGCCCGGGTCGGAAACCGCGTATGCAGCGGATGCGGTTTCCTTCCCGGGCACAAAGCTCTTCTCAATACTTAGAAGAGCCGCTCACCTTTCCTCACGCTTGCGACGTAAGGCGGTGAGAGTCCCACCGGTCATCACCAGGATCAGTGCAATTGCACCAATCACCGCGACAGTGACACCGGTACCAGCGAGAGACGAGCCCGCCTTCTTGCTCGCGCTGTGCTTCGGGTTCGTCATCGCTGACTTGCCCTGATCATTCCCAGCTTGGCTCGCCTGATCCTTGCCGGGTTGCTGGCCGTTTGTTCCGGGGGCATTGCCCTGGGGATCATTCGGCACATTCCCAATACCAATCCCCGTATTTCCACCATTTCCAGCCTGGTTACCCTGGGTGCTTCCCTGGCCGTTGCCCTGATCGCTATCGGACGAGGCCGAGGCGGAAGGCTGAGGTTGCGTCGTGGGTTGCTCGCTGGGCTGGCTTGGCTGGGCAGTGGGCTGAGCGCTGGGCTCAGCGGTGGCCTCGGCAGTTGGCGAGGCCGAGGGGCTCACTGACGCAGAAGGAGTAGAGCTGGGTTCTTCGGAGGGCTGCGGCTGGGCCGAAGGCTCCGCGGTGGGCTGAGCACTTGGTTCAGTCGAGGGCTGTGCACTGGGCTGCGTTGACGGCGCAGCTGTTGGTTCAACCGTCGGCGCTACTGTCGGCGCAACAGAGGGCTCAGTCGTGGGCGCAGGAGTCGGCGTATCCGCTCCCCCATTCACCGTCAGCATCAGGCTCATTGTCGAAGCGTTTCCCGATTCATCTGTCGCAGTGAGGACCAGTTCCCGAGTCCCGCTCCACGTCGGAGTTCCCGAAATAGTTCCGCTGGCCACATCAAGCGAAAGACCCGACGCGGTCACTCCTTCATCATGAGCTGCACGGTCCGTTGAGTGGCTGTTCCGCGTGTTCGCAGAGCGAGCTCCCCAATCGAAGATTGGCTCATCATCGTCATCCCAACCATCATGAGCACCGTGCGTGGGCTCAGCGGTGGGCTCAGTACTGGGTTCATCGCTCGGTTCATTGGTATCGGGGAGAAGCATCGGGTCATTCATGGCCTTTGGCCCCTCGCCCGTGGTTGGAATCGCCACAGAATTACCTTCGGGACCATCCGGATCCACCAGTTTGGCCGACAAGGTCACTGTCGAGAAGTTATCGCGCGCAGTTGCAACGATATTCTTCATTGACGCACCCCAGGTGATCTCTTGATCGTTCCACGGGCTGGCCCACAGTTCCGGTGCCGCACGGTCGACGATTCCCATCGCCCCGTCTTTTGCCTTCACAACGACTTGTCCCGAGGTGTTACCCGCGTAGTCGGTAATCGAGTAGGTTGCACCGTGGGTCCCCAGAGGACGCGTGCGCTTGAGCTGGCCGTTCTCATCTCGGTTACCCCAGTCGGAACGGTTGTTCTTACCGCGGGTAGCAGTCCAGCTTTGGTCACCCGTCGCATTGATCTTCTGCCAATCCTTTGTCGTTGGGTTAACCAGCTTGTACTTCGCACCGTCTAGTCCAACAAAGTCCTGTCGTCCCATCGGTCGCGAGTATGAATCGTTGTAGCGTCCGCGCAGTGCCAGAGCGGGAATCGCACCGGTATCGACACCCAAGGGTTGAACTGTTGCTCGGAACATCAGGCCTTCTTTAGGAGCGGGCAGAGATACTGAAGTATCTTCTGGACCGACCGTGTATTCGGCGTATCCGTGGTAGGGGTTGTCATTTCCTGCGTACAAGGTTTCCAGGCGAACCTTGTATCCACTGGGTGTCCCAGAAGTAGGCGCCTTCCACGACAGTTCGACCTGCCCCGAAGTCGCCGCTTGAGTGAAGTTACCGTTTGCATCCTTCGCGGTTGCATAGGTCAATTCGCTGGGAAGTGCAGAGCGATTGACGACCAGTTCGGCAGGCTGCGAAATCGATCCGTCCTTACCCACTGCTCGAAGTCGGAGCATATAGCTGCCTTCAAGATCGACCTTCTTGACGTAGCGCGAATCCCCATAGGCCTGAGCAAGGTGATGCACATTGCCTGAGGCATCCACGGCATCGAGAATGTAAGAATCAACGGAGGCAAAGTCTGCCTTCTGCCAAGAAACGTTCATCTCACCGTCTGTGGTCAGCTCGTTGAGTGTAAATCCAGCGGGGATAGCGGGTGTTGCGGACTCATCGCTGACAGCAAGTTTGCCGACATTCACCTGAACATCGCCACTTCCTTCAACCTGCAGACCCATCGTTGCAATTGTTCGCCCCTGGAAGTCAGAAAGATCAACAAGCGAATCCTTCCATCCATCTGTCGAAGCTGCACCCAAGGAGAGAGTGACAACTTCCCCTGGCTTGTCGGCAAAGACCAGTGCCAAGCGGGCCTTCGTTGACGCGTCCTTTGCGCGCCACACAACTTCAGCGGTCGAGTTGTCCTTCACGCTCAGATTCGTCTTGTACAGGCGAATGGTCTGCGCTTGCTGCGCTTGACCGTAGAGGACAAGGGAGTTTCCTCCCTGATAGGCGCCGACTGGCGAATACGGCAGCGCCACTTCTTTACCCTGCAGATCGACTCGGGGTTCTTCGCCGTAGTCAAAATCAGCCTTCAGGGTTGCCCCACCCTGGCCAGTAATCCACCACTGCCATGAAGGCAAGATGGATTGAGCTCCCATGTCCGACCACTCGGAGGTATTGCTCACAGCACCGTTCGTGTAGGAACGCATCCCTTTACCGGTCGAGAAATTCGTCCAGAAATTGCTTCCCTGAATGACGCTTCGAGCCGGGGCAAAGTCTGCGACTCCAACCCATCCACTGCCCTTCACGCCTACGGCAGGATTGGGCTGCCCGTTGGCGGAGCCGGTCTGAGTGACGTCCTGCTTCATTCCAGAAAAGTACATGCGCTCACGCTGGGCAATCATCCACTGATAGGGCTGTTGCTGCATGAAAGGACGAGCCGAATCGCTGCGGCCGGTGATTTCCTGAATATTGTCATCCAAACCGCGTTGGTAGTGATCCGAGGGAGTGAAAAGAGCAATCGAGGTCAGCGGAGAGTGATTGTCTTCCGAGGTGTAGCCTCGGTCGACACCACCACTGGAGCGAAAACCGGTCTGGTTGGCTTCAATTCCTGCGAATACTTCCTTGTAGGGGTCGTATCCATTCGCAAGCGCCCAGCTGTTCATTCGCTTGCCGTTGTTTCCGTAGTTGACGAAAACTGAGGAGTGAATTCGCCCGTGTTCGTCGTCGCGCAGCCACGCTGCCTTGGATTCGTTAAAGGAAGAGTTGGTGTCGTACCACTGAGTCCACAAACCCTGGCTGGTCAGATAGGACATGAAGGGTTTGAATTCAGAGTCATCGCCCCATTCTTCCTGGTTGAGGAAATAGCCGTCGAAACCGTAGTACTTGGCCATATCAACCAGTTTCTTGGCGATGAGGTAGCCCTGGGAGTTCGGATCTTTATCGAACATCTCAGTGAAGGTCAGGCCCGGGCGGAATGAGGGATCGAAGTACAAGATCGCAATCGACTTCACGCCATTGCGGTGTGCAGCATTGGTGTATTCGGGACTGGGAAGGGTCAGAACACCGAACTCAAATCCGCGGTTACGCCAATCCGAGGTTGCTGGATTGTAGATCGCCTGCGGGACACCCAAAGATGCACCGCCGTGCCACGGTGACCAATAGTCGGTGTACTGCCAGAAGTTCAAAGTGTGGTCAGTAAAAGTGTTATTAAAGGTTGTTGAGCCGAAGAAGGAATTGCCGTAGTCGCCCTGCATGAGCATGATTTCGGATTTCCCGTCCAGTTCCGGCTTCACCTGGGTGTCAGGATTCCGATCAATTCGAGGCTGGAGTGGGACGGTTGCGCGAAGCTGACTTGCAAACGGGTCAGATTCGGGGGTCCAGTCACGCAGGTCTTGAACGCGGTAGCCCGAGACCACAGGCTGTGCACTTGCGACCGCAGAATCTCCCTGAGGTGGGTAGGAGTCTGCAGCGAATGCAGCGGGGATTATCAACGCGCTAGCGGCGGTCAGTGCGCCAATGGCAACAAGGCGCCTCTTATTCTTATGTGTCGACATCTGCCAGGAGCTCCTTCGCCCTGTCGATTTGTGTGTAGTTGTGGGTACGCGTAGTACCGATGTGGCCCATGTGGGATTCCAAGAGTCACAGGCGGCGCCCGATCCGCTGCGATCGATTGCCGAAATGAAAAACCGGTTAAGTTCATCGGTTAGAAGTCATGGTACCAAAGCTCAATCGACACCAAAACCTGTTCTGACCACCAATGATAACGATTTGATAAACCGCATGAAGGAGCAACCCGCTTTGAGCGCATGCAAGAAGAAAGGGACGGGAACACATTCACATGGAATACGTTCCCGTCCCGATTATTTAGCCGCTCTCTCGCAACTAGCACGGACTTTTGCGATATCTCAGCGAGCACTCTTTCCGACACATCACTGGCATTAATTCACATGTCAGCCCCTGACCCCACTGGAATCGAATCATGGTGTCGCGCTAACAAGCGGCTGTCACCGTTGAGGGATCACCAAGACGCCCCTCAACGAAGTACCCCGTAGGGAAACCTCTGATACACACTCCTACTTCAGTGAAGCGCTAGCAGTTTCCTGCAGCTTATCCAGAGTCGGACCGACTGCAGCTCCGTTCAGCCAGGTGGCCTCAATCTGCTCCTGGATCTGATCGGCGATCTTCGGCCAGGCCTCGACGCGCGGTGCCATGCGAGCGTAGGTCGTCGCGGTCTTCAGGTACTGCGAGCGGTGCGGAGCATTCAGGTACTCGCTCGAGTCCAGTGCCTTCTGAGTTGCAGGCATGTGACCGGTCGCGATCGCCCAGTCGCCGGTGTGCTCATTAAGGAACTTGGCGAATTCGAAAGCCGCACGGTACTTCTTCGCATCGGGCTTGGCCGAGACGGGAACGGTCCACACGTGGGAGTTCGCCCAGGTTGCCTTGTCCTTGAAGAGCATGAGCGCATCGCTGGTCTCGTACTTGAAGGGCGCTTCAGCGGTGAACTGGTTCACCGACCACACACCGTTGTACATCACTGCAGATTCACCACGCAGGAAGCCCTGAACCGAGGCATCGTAGTCATGGTTGACGGTCGTGTAGCCTTCCTTGACCAGGGTGTTGATGAATTCCAACGAGGTCTTCGCCTCAGGCGAGTTCATATTCGCCTTGGTGCCGTCTGCGGAAATAATGTCCGAGCCCTGCTGCTGGACCAGAGTCATCCACAAGCGCTCGCCCATCGGATCCTTCGACAGGGCGATATCGATGTAGTTCTTTCCGGTCTTCTCCTTCACGGCCTTTGCGTGCTGAAGCAGCTCATCGGGCGAAGTCGGAAGCTTGTAGGTACCGTCCTCACCAACCAATCCGGCCTGGGAGAGGATATCCATGTTCAGGTGGCTGATGATGGCGTGGGTGTCGAAGGGAACGCCCCACTTCTTGTCCTTGTAGGTCACGGCGTCCAAAGCGGGCTTCGTCGAGCCGGACAGGTCGATGCCCACTCCATCGGGCACCTCCATGAGCAGGCCCTTGGCAGCGTAGTCGGGCAGGTTGGAGCCGTGCATGATTGCCACGTCGGGGCGATCCGACGAGGCCAGAGCGGCATTGAGCGAGTCGTAGTAGCTGTGCCACGAAGCACCGCCCATACGCTCAACCTTGATTCCCCACTTGTTCTCTGCATTGAACTTGTTGGTGAGGATCGAGATAGCTGTGCATTCACTGTTGGCCTTGGACAGGTCAGTGACACCATCGGTCTTTTCCTGGCAGTCGCCAAAGAAGCGAGCCATGGTGATGGTGGTTCCCTTGAGGTCGTCATCGCTGACGGAAGCAATTGCCGCTCCATCAACAGTCTTTGAGGAGGAGGCGGAGTTCACTCCACATCCGGTGAGTACAAAGAGCGCGGTCGTCGCCAGTGCGCATGCACCGATTCCCGCGTGACGTGTCAGTGCGCGTCCTTGTCGCATTGTCATGCCTTTCGTTGTGTGGTGAATGGTGAGTTTTCGTGTGAGTAAGATCTTCATTGCCGAGGCCGAGTTTCCCTTTCCCGGCAGTGACGATCAGGCGTGTGGCGCAGGTGGCGATGCCTACTTATCGCCACTGGATAGTGAGATTCCTCGGATCAGATACTTCTGAAGCAGCAGGAAAACGATGAGCAGGGGCGCCGCACCGACAATTCCTCGGGCCATCAGCGAACCCAATTCCGTCGATTGTGCGAATGTTCCCTGCAGGGAGGCCAAACCGGTCGTCACCGTGAACATTTCGGGCTTTGTCGCCGAGACCAGCGGCCACAGGTAGTCATTCCAGGTTTGAACGAAGGAGAAGGTCGCAAGCGCGATCAGAGCAGGCCGCGCAAGGGGCACCATGATGGAGAAGAAAATCCTCACGGGTGAAGCCCCATCAACCTGCGCAGCTTCCTCCATTTCGCTTGGCACCTGCGAGAAGAATTGCGTCATGATGAACACGCCTAAGGGGAAGGCAACACGGGGGAAAATCAACGCAATATAGGAATTCGCCAGCCCGGCCTCGGAAAACATCATGAACAGGGGGACGAACATCGCTTCTTTGGGAACCATCATTCCAGCCAAGGTCAGTCCGTAAACAATGGTTCGTCCGGGGAAGGGAAGCTTCGCAAATGCATAACCGGCAGCAGCGCAGATGATCACCGTAATGACCGTGGCAGTGATCGAGACAATCATCGAGTTGAGGAACCATCGACCAGCCAAGCCAGTGCGGAAAACATCGGCATAGTTCGACAAGGTCGGCTCTGCGGGAACAAGGATCTGAGAGTTCGTCTTCAATGACGAATTCGAACTCAGAGAGATCACCAGCGTCCACAGCAGCGGAATAAGCCACAGCAGAGCAAGTGCCATCATGACGACGTGGTAGCCGCACGACTTGAGTTTCTCGCGCATGTCAGCGGCTCCTTTGCCGTGAGATCAGGAATTGGATCAACGAGATGAAGACCATCAGGACGAAGAGCACCAGGGACATTGCCGAGGCATAGCCAAGTTGAGTGTCTCTGAAACCGGTCTGATAGATGTAGCGCACCAGAACATCGGTCGTACCTCCCGGGCCTCCGGCCGTCATGATGTTGACCTGACCAAAGATTTGGAACGAGGCGATGATCTGGGTGACGAGGACCAGTACCGTTGCGTGGCGCAGACCCGGAAGGGTGATGCTAACGAACTTTTGAAAGGAGTTCGCGCCGTCCAAGCTTGCGGCCTCGTACAGCGTCGGATCAATGTCCTGCAATCCCGCACCGAAGAGGATGAGGTTGAATCCGACGGTCCACCACACGGTCGTCACAACGATTGCAGACATTGCCCATTTGGGATCCGACAGCCACGCAATGGTTCCCCACCCCATGTATTCGGTGAAGCGCGCGACGATGCCTCGCGAGGGGTTGAGCATATAGCCCCAGATCAGTGTGGCTACCGAAACCGGAAGAACATAGGGGACGAAGAATGCCGCACGATAGAACGCAGAGGCTTTCCCACCGCGCTGAAGGAGAAGCGCGTAGATCAGGCCAAGTCCAACGATGATGGGGGTCGACACCAGGGTAAAGACCGCGGTGTTCATCATCGCGTTCCAGAAACGCGGATCAGACCAGGAACCGCCATCTCCTGGATGGATTCCCAAGAGAATCGCTGCGCCGATCAGAGTGACGATCAGCAGAATGCGTCCTGAGTTGAGGTCACCTTCACGCACTGCCTTGATGGCCACATACACTCCGCAGGCCAAGCACAGCACCCGGATAAGCCACATCGAAGTGACGTCCCAGACCAGGCCGGTACCGCCGAGCATGTGGGTGTAGTTTTCAAGCCCGATCCATTCCCGGGTGCTACCCAAGAGATCCCAGTCAAAGAAGGACATCAGAATCGCTTGGACTACGGGAAAGAGGATGAAGACCCCGTAGAAGATCAGGAAGGGGAGGGTGAAAGCGAAGTTCGTTGCCCACCGACGGAGAACCCGGGCTTTAGGCATCGCGATCACCTTCAAAGGCCCGTGAAACGGCGCTTCGCTCATCGGTGCCAAGCACCGCACTGGCCTCGACAATCGTGCGAGGCCGGATTTGCCCGCTCTGGCGAGCAGAACTGGTGACAAATCCTCGGATAACCTCCAATGGAAGCTTGGGGTTGCGATTTTCGTCGGCGAGGCCATTGGTTTCCTGACGGGTATCCGTCAGTTGCGTGTAGCAGAAGCCAGCCAGAATGGGCGAGGATTCAAGAGCATCGAAAAGTCCGCTCACGCGCTCCTCATAGGCCTCGACAGTGGGGACAACGGCGTAGCCCCAGGCGTCCTCCGCATCCAGGGGCAGCGAAATCCCACCGAACTCCGTGACCATAACGGGGCGATCATCGCTCCAGGCTTCGCCAAGTAGGATCTTGCGTCCTTGCGGGCCGACTCCGTTAACCAGCTCTGCAATCGATTCACGGTCGGCGTAGTTGACTCGGAGCTGCTCGCCGTAAACCCCGTAGTCGTGAGTTGTCACAATCGGAGTTTCGAGCTGCTCCCACCCGTCGTTGGCGATGACCGGACGAGTTCCGTCAAGCGCATCGGTCAAAGCAACGACCGAGCGGACGAAAGCCTGCTGGCGCGGTGAGGTGACGATCAGGTCCACTCCCCAGCTTTCATTGAAGGGCACCCACACAATCAGACTGGGATGGTTGCGATCGCGTAAAACCAGATCCTGCCATTCCTGCGTGGTCACGGTGACTGCCCGGTCACTAAAGGCATATGCGGATGCGGATTCTCCCCACACCATCATTCCCATACGATCAGCCCACGTCAGTGTGCGTCGATCCGCGCTTCGCTCGTGGATACGGACGAAGTTGAAGCCCATATCGCGGGCCAGTTCCAGATCCGCCTTCAAGGCCTGCGGACTGGGGGCAGTGAAGTAGGACGAGGGCCAGTAACCCTGATCCAGAACACCGCGCAGGTAGGTGGGCTGGTGGTTGATTTCCACATAGCGGTGCGAAAGGCTGACATCGCGGATACCGACGTAGGAAACAACCTCGTCATCACCAACGCAGATCCGCGCATTCATGAGGTTGGGGTGGGCGGGTGACCACAGTAAGCGCCCCCATTCCTGTCGGTTTGCCAGCCCGGGGATTTGAGCGACGAGGCGAAGGGAACGCGAGCGCATCCGAACCATACTTGCAGCCAGGGTTTCGCCTGCAAGTTCAAGGGTCAAACTGGCCTCAATCGGGTCGATGTCTCCGCTGACTTCACGCAGACCCGATAGTGCGATATCGCAGGTGACTTGAGCATTCTCAATATCCCAAGACCAGGTCAGCGACTCAATGTAGCCTTCGGGGACAACTTCCATCCAGACATCGCGCCAGATTCCGACGACCGAGTGATACCAAATACCGTGGGGGTTTTCTTGCCAGTCTTGTTTGCCGCGCGGCTGATCCACTGCGTCAAGGCGGTCCTGTGCGCGGACGACAAGTTCAAGGCCTTCATCCAAATAATCGGATGAGTCAACGGTGATGGTGAAGGGCGTATACCCACCTTCGTGGTGCATATGGTGACGGCCGTTAATCCAGACATCACAGGTAAAATCAACCGCTTCGAAATGAATACGCAGATGCTGGCGCGAGGAAGTGTCATCAGCACCTGCCCGCTGAATGTCTTCAGGGGTAATGGTGCGCCGGTACCAGACGACATCGGATCGTTCCCCGCTCCACCCACTGTCCGGGCTTCCGGGCGGGAAGGGGACAGTAATCGTCTTGGAGAAGGTGACTCCGGGGAGGTACCAGCCCAGAGTAAGTCCCTCATCACGTGAATCTGTGGTGAAGGACCACTGGCCATTGAGATTCAGCCAGGATTCACGACAGAGATCCGGGCGCGGATAATTCGCGTCACTCCATGCATCGAAAGTGTCTACGTTGACCTTCATGGGATCATCATGCATGATTTGCCACAAAATTGCAACGTAGCAAATTAATGAGAATTCCTCAGCAGCCAACCAGAATTTTCAGTAGACTGAAGCAGTAATCCCTGATGAGATCGGCGTTAACAACACTTTATGGAGACGCACATGAAATCTTCACGGCCAAACATGCGCGATGTTGCGCAACTTGCCGGCGTCTCACAGCGCACGGTTTCAAACGTAGTAAACAACTTTCCGCACATCTCCCCTGCTACGCGGAAGGCAGTTGAGGATGCAATCCGTCAACTGGGTTATCGGCCAAACATTGCTGCGCAGCGCCTTCGCCAAGGTCAGACACACACCTTGGCGCTCGCTATCCCCAACCTTGCGTGGCCCTACTTCGGGGAACTTGCGCACCTGATCCAAGAAGAGGCGCGCCGCAGCGGATACTCGATCATGGTTGTCGAAACCGCCGGCACTCGCGAACATGAAGTCTCAGTCCTGCGCGACTTTCGCACTAATCTCATTGATGGACTCATCCTCTCCCCCATCGAACTCGACCTCGAAGGCCTCAACCAGCTCGAGTTGGACGCACCGCTGGTACTGCTTGGCGAGAGGATCCAGGATGCGGGTATTCCGCACTTTTCAATGGATAACGTCTCTGCGGCCTCGGAAATGGTGCACCACCTCTACCAGCAGGGCGCGCGCAGTTTCCTCATCCTTGGCTCGACACATACTCGTGCGACCTCCAGTGCGGGCGCACTTCGCCAACGCGGGATCGAGAAGGCACTGTCTGAGCTCGGCTTAGATTCATGGGCGTGGCGCAGCGTCGAAGTCTCTCCTTGGACCGCCGAGGGGGCTGAATCGGCTCTCGGTCAGTGGCTGGAATCGAATACGCTTCCCGATGCCATTTTCACGATGAATGACCTTTTGGGGGCAGGTGCCCTACGCGCCCTTTCTCGCGCACAGGTACGCGTCCCCCAAGACGTTTTGGTTTCTTCATGGGACGACACCGTCCTCTCGCGCTTCTCAACCCCAGCACTCACAACAATTTCCCCGGATACTCACGCAATCGCGCACGAGGCCGTGGCTGGGCTGATCGCGCTCATTGAGGGACGCGGGGGCGCAGGTGGCAAAGAGGCCCCCACATCAAGTGAAGAGCAGAGCAATCAGGAAGGCAGCACTTCGTCAGTCGATCTCCCACAGGCAGTGGCAGACGTAACGGTCTCACACACACTAACAATCCGCCAGTCAACGGTACGCGCTTAAGCTCTTAAGCTCCTTCGTTCCTGTTTTAGCTCGCACACCTGAGTCCTTAGAACAGCAATAGGACAGGAATGAATGAGCTAAAGCAGGAATACGGCGGAGGGTGAGCAGCCGACGCGCACACATACACTGCGCACACATACACGTGTGGGCAGACCCGAAGGCCTGCCCACACGAAAAGCTCGAAAAACTCTCAGAGGTTGAGCTGGATCTTACGGCCGGGAACGGCCTCGATCAGCTCGCGAGTGTAATCCTGAACTGGGTGATTAAAGAGCGCATCGGTCGTGTTTGCCTCGACCAGGCGGCCCTTCTCCATAACCACAACATCATCCGCGATCTGGCGAACAACGGCCAGGTCGTGAGTAATGAACAGGTAGGACAGTCCAAGCTCAGCTTGCAGGTCGTTAAGCAGGTGCAGAATCTGGTTCTGAACCAGCACGTCCAGTGCGGAAACGGCCTCGTCAAGGACAATCACCTCGGGGTTGAGCGCAAGAGCACGCGCAACTGCGACGCGCTGACGCTGACCACCGGAGAGCTCATTCGGGTAACGACGCATGGCGCTTCGCGGCAGGGCAACCAAGTCAAGCAGCTCGGCGACGCGAGCTTCACGCAGCTTCTTCGGGTTGAACTCGGAGTGTCCTTCAAGAGCGGCAACTGCCCACGGCTCGGGGTCACGGCCCGCAGCCTTGGCGCGCTCAACTTCCTGCTGAGCGTAGGCCTTAACGCGCTCTTCACGCAGCTTCTTATCGGACTCAGAGTGCCATTCAAGAGCGGCAACTGCCCACGGCTCAGGGTCACGGCCCGTAGCCTTGGCGCGCTCAACTTCCTGCGCGGCATATGCCTTGGTCCCATACTTGTGGATTCGCAGCGGCTCTTCGATGATTCGGTAGATCGAATACATCGGGTCCAGCGAACCGTAGGGGTTCTGGAACACGGCCTGCAAGCGGCGACGCAACGCGAAAAGCTGTGCCTCGCTGTACTCCGAGGTGTCCTCACCGTCGAAGAAGATCTTGCCCGAGGTCGGCTCCAGCAGGTGGAGGATCATATTCGCGGCAGTTGACTTACCAGAACCGGATTCACCCACGACCGCCAGAGTCTTTCCACGGCGCAGCGTGAAGGAGACATCGTCGACCGCGAGAAGCTTCGAGGCGTCGCCCTTCGCACCTCGGATGTGGAACTCCTTGGTGAGGTGCTCGACGCGAATCATTTCCTCGCTCGAGGCGTTCTTCGCCGAGCCGGTGAGCTCTTCTTCGGTGTGCGTGATGCCGCGCGCGTGAGCGGACTCGATACGTGCCGAGGCCAAGGACGGAGCCGCGGAAACCAGACGCTTCGTGTAGGGGTGCTGCGGGTGCTGGAGGATCTCCAAGGCAGGACCGGACTCCACGATGCGACCACGGTGCATGACGACCAGCTGTTCAGCGCGCTCAGCGGCCAGACCCAAGTCGTGAGTAATGAAGAGCACTGCCGTGCCCATTTCCTTGGTCAGCGTCTCGAGGTGATCGAGAATGCGACGCTGAACAGTCACGTCCAGTGCCGAAGTGGGCTCGTCAGCAATGAGCAGCTTGGGACGAGAAGCAAGACCGATAGCGATCAACACGCGCTGACGCATACCGCCCGAGAACTCGTGCGGGTACTGCTTTGCGCGGCGCTGTCCGTCGGGAAGGCCTGCCTGCTCGAGGAGCTCGGTGACGCGCTCCCCTGCCTCGGAGCGGGGAACAATATTGTTCGCCAGCAGAGCTTCCTTCACCTGCGTACCAACGCGAAGAACGGGGTTCAGGTTACTCATCGGATCCTGGGGAACCAAGCCGATGCCGGATCCACGCACTTCGATCCATTCCTTGGAGCTCATCGTCGTGAGCTCCTTACCGTCGAACTCGATGGAGCCGCCGGTCACCTTACCGGTACCCGGAAGCAGGCCAATAACGGCAGCAGCGGTGGTCGACTTACCCGAACCGGACTCGCCCACGATTGCGACGGTCTGACCGGGGTAAATGGTCAGGTTGGCTCCGCGAACGGCGGGAACGACACCGGTCGAGGTCGTGAAGGTGACCTCCAGGTCGGTGATCTTCAGCAAAGGGTTGGCGTCGTCCGGGTGGACTTCGGCCTTCTCAGCACCTTCGAGGATGACCTCGGTGACAGTCTCTTCGAATTGTTCTTCGTTCACTTCTTCGCCTTCGGGTCAAGGGCTTCGCGAACGGCGTCACCCATCGTGATGAAGCTGAGCACGGTCAAGGCCAGTGCCATAGCGGGGTAGAAGAGAACCATCGGTGCCTCCCTCAGGTTAAACCTCGCCTGCGAGATGTCAGCACCCCAAGACACATCCGTCGTGGGAAGACCAATACCCATGAAGGACAGCGAGGCCTCGGCGACGATGAAGGAACCCAGAGCAACCGTCGCGTAGACGATAATCGGTGCCATCGAGTTCGGGATGATGTGGGAGAGCAGGATGCGCCAACGCGATGCACCGGTTGCCTTCGCGGCCGTCACGAATTCTTCGTTCTTGGCGCTCATGACCGAACCGCGTGTGATACGTGCAATCTGAGTCCAGCCGAAGATCGACAAGACCAAGATGACCATCCAGATGTTGCGGTACTGCTTGAACATCTGCATGAAGACAATGGCTGCGAGCAGCAGGGGAACTGCAAAGAAGATGTCGGTGACACGTGAGATCACGGCGTCGATCCAGCCGCCGAGGAAGCCGGCGATGGAGCCAAGAGTTGCACCGATCAAGACGACGCAGATCGTCGTCAGGATACCGACGGAAACCGAGGCGCGTGCGCCGTAAATGATGCGGGCGTAAATATCGCATCCTTGGAAGGTGTAGCCGAAGGGGTGTCCGGCCTCGGGCTTGCCCAAAGAGTGCGAGAGCTCGCAGAAGCGAGGATTGGTGCTCGTGAAAAGCTGTGGGAACGCAGCGATCATGACGGCCATAAGGATGATGACCGCAGCAATCCAGAACAGGGGACGCTTGCGCAGATTCTTCCACGCTTCCCCCCACATTGAGGCGGGTGCGGATTCATCGGCGACGGCGTCAACTGCACCCAAACCGGTCTCATCAATATCCGAGACGTAGTGATCCTGTCCGGCACGAGTACGCGAAATAGCTTGCGAAGGAATGAAATCACTCATAGCGAATCCTCGGGTCAAGAACGGCGTACAGCAGGTCAACAAGGAGGTTTGCCGTGATGTAAACCATGACCAAAACTGTCGTGAAGGAAACAACGGTAGCGGCCTCGCCCTTAACAATTGCTAGCCACAAAGTACCGCCAACACCATTGATATTGAAGATACCTTCGGTAATGATCGCGCCACCCATGAGGCCGCCCAAGTCGCCACCGAGGAAGGTCGCGACGGGGATCAGCGAGTTACGAAGAATGTGGCGCGTCATCACGGTGCCCTCTTTCAGGCCCTTAGCGCGTGCGGTACGCACATAATCAGCAGAGACGTTTTCGGATACCGATTGGCGCGTGAGTCGGATGACGTATGCAAGGGAGGTCGCGCCTAGCACAATTGCAGGCATCGTCAAGGATTTAAAGGAAATCGTAGTTGCCGTAGCAGGAAGCAATCCCCATTTCATGCCGAGGAAGAACTGCATGAGGAAGCCGATAACAAAGGTCGGCACAGAGATGACAACCAGAGAGAGGACCAGGACCGTTGAGTCGAAGAAACCACCGCGACGCACACCTGCAATAACACCGAAGAGGATACCGAGGATTGCCTCGATCAACAGGGCGTAGACGGCCAGTCGGATGGTGATCGGGAATGCGGTTGCCAGCACTTCGGTCACCGGTCGATTGGAGAAGGTCTTCCCAAAATCAAGGGTGAAGATGCCCTTGAGGTAGAGCAGATACTGCATCCAGAAAGGCTTATCAAGGTTGTATTCTTCGCGGATTCGAGCTGCCGCAGCCTCGGTCAAGCCCTTATCGCCTCCGAGGGCCGCGACGGGATCACCTGGCATCAGGTGGACCATCGCAAAGATCAGGAACGTTGCTCCAAAGAAGACCGGGATGGTCTGCAGGAGACGTCGTCCGATGTATCGCAGCATGGACAGGTCCTTTATTACATGTGTTTACGAAGAATTTCCGTAAACGTATCGGGGTTCATCATCATGAACGGGCTTTCACATACGCCTGTAGCTACAAACGGATCAGTGAGATACCGCAAGAGATACGCACAAACGTACGCGCACTATCGCTCATAGTAATGCAAAGAAGTGGTAAATGGTCAATCGTGTGTCTTTAATTACGCAGAGAAGACGCTGCGAAATTACCCTTTGAGAATATTTCGAAAGAGGTAAATTCAATGCGTGTGGGGTGGAAGTCCACAGACTTCCACCCCACACCTCATCCGCTCAAGTATTTAGCGGGGAAGAACTATTTTCAGTTCTTGGTAATCGCGAAGTACTGCACGTTCGAGTTCCAGGTGAACTGAACGTTGCTCACCTTGTTGGACCATGCACCGTTGGTGTTGGCGTACCAGGTCGGGATGACCGGCATATCCTCGAAGAGCAGCTCTTGGGCCTTGTACTGAAGGTCAAGTGCCTCGGTAGGCGAAGCGGACAGCGAGTCGCTCAGGTACTTGTCAAACTGACTGCTCTTCCAACCGGAGTAGTTGGAGGAAGCACTCGAGGAGTAGGTCGGGAAGAGGAAGTTGTAGAGCGAGGGGTAGTCACCCTGCCAACCCTGACGGAAAGCGCCCTTGGTGGTGCCGGCCTTCATATCGCCAAGCAGCGACTTGAAGTCTGCGTAGGCATCGCCTTCAGCCTCGATACCCAAGGTGTTCTTGATGGAGTTGCAGGTTGCGTCAACCCACTGCTGGTGGCCACCATCAGAGTTGTAGGAGAGGAGGAACTTGCCGCTCCACGGAGAGATCGCGTTAGCCTGCTCCCACAGCTCCTTAGCCTTAGTGGGGTTGTACTCCAGAACCTCAGAGCCCTTCAGGCCTTCCTTATACCCGTCAATTGCGGGGGAAGTGAAGTCCTTGGCGGGGGTACGGGTGCCAGAGAAGACCGTCTTGACAATCGAGTCACGATCGATAGACATTGAGATGGCCTTGCGACGCAGCTTGCCTTCTTCACCAGAGAAGTGCTCCAAGCGCTCAGGAATAGTGATGTACTGAATGACAGCCGCGGGCTGGTTAGCAGTACGCCCGGACAGTTCCTGCTGGTAGCTGGAGAAGACCGAAGAAGGAACACCATCGAGAACGTCGAGCTCGTTGGAGCTCAGGTCAGCGTAAGCAGCATCGAGGGACTGGTAGAAGACGATGCGGATGCCATTATTCTTCGCGGCACGAGGACCAGAGTAGTTGGGGTTCACGGCCAGATCGATCTGCTTGGAGTGCTGCCAAGCATTCTCATCCTTGGGCATGTACGGGCCGTTACCCACGGGGTGCTCGCCACCCTTCTTGGGGTCTGCCAGGGTCGAGTCGGGAAGCGGAGAGTATGCGGTGTAGCCCAAGCGCTTGATGAAGTCCGACTCAGGGCCCTTCAGCTTGACGACGAAGGTGTAGTCGTCAATGATCTCCAGGCCACCTTCCATGTCGCCAGCGCCGTCATCGTCGGTACCGATAACGCTAGCGAAGAAGCTTGCGGCGCCCAGGTTTTCCTTCGTGGCCATCTTCCATGCCTCAACGAAGTTCTTTGCCAGGACGGGAGTGCCGTCGGAGAACTTGCCATCGTGACGCAGCTTGATGGTCCACTCAGTGTTGTCAGCATTGGGGGTGATGGACTCCGCAGCGTCCAGCTGAGTTGAACCGTCGGCCGCGTAGTAAGCGGGGGATGAGAAGATGCTGGAGACAATGCGGCCACCACCGGTCTCATTGGTGTTAGCCGGGATCAGCGGGTTCTGCGGCTCAGAACCGTTAACGGTAACAAAGTTGTCCGAAGAACCGGTGCTGCCAGAAGAGCATGCGGTCAGTGCCAGAGCAAGGACGGTGGGCACTGCCAGCCACGACCTCTTAAGATTCATGAGATTCCTCCTGTAGGAATTCTGTTCAGTCATATGTGCTGATGTCTCGGAAGCATAGCCCACTTTTTTCCCGAAACCTTCACATGTCCATGATGTAAACATTACATTTCGGTTACGATTACAAAGATTTGGTAAAGAGATATCTGTAACAAGCTCTCAAATTTGTCAACCTATGCCACAAATCACATCGTGGTAGATTTTGCTTCCTCGTCAACCATTCATACCCGGTCCGATCAGGCTTATTGCCTTGTCAACAGCCCCATAAAAGGCGCGAAATTCAAGCTAAAGGTACGAACTAAGCACTGCCGATATGAAGCGAAACAGACTAATCTAAACAATGCAGGACTCGCCGCCTCGAGGACTGAAGCCGGATATTTGGCTAGCTTCAGCGATCCAAATATCCGGTTAGACGTTGCGGGTCGGGCGGTTGTGGCACCAGAGCCGCAACCGCTCGACCTAGCCTAAATCCATCCTCACCGTACAAACGAGGTATTTGGTCGGGGATTTTTTCCAGTTCTCCCAAGGAAATTGGATCAAGAGTGCCGTGTGCCATCAGCTGTTCGAACTGTGACAGCGAGCGAATTGCAATCAGCGCGACATTCTTCGGGAACTCGCGTGCGAACTCCGCATAGATTTCCGGATCGTGCTGACCATCATCACCGACCAAGATCCACTGAATATTTGGGAAGGTACGCACAAGGCGTCGCAATTCGCGCTTCTTATGTTCAACACCCGAGCGGAACCACCCTGTATTCGACGGCCCGAAATCCGTCATCAAAAAGGCACCCATAGGAAAGTCTGTTCGGCGCAAGAATTCGCGTAAGCCGGGTACCAGGTTCCACGGGCCAGTCGACAGATACATCACCGGCAAGGCATTCGCCTGCCTTCCATGCGCGGCCGAAGAAGACTCCTTGCGTTCAGTGTGCTTCTCCTGAACCGAAGGATAGAGGTTGAAACGTGCCACTCGACGCAAGAATCCTGCCATCCCTGGCACGGCCTCGCGATCGGAAACTCTCTCCATCAGCGCATGCTTTGCCGCGGTTAACAAACGCGGAATCATCGAGACAATGATCGTGTCATCAATATCTGAAACAACACCGTAGCGTTCATCGTCACCGATCACTCGTAGCGGGATATCAACAGATTTTGCCGCACGGATACGACCAAGAACACGGCCTTCTTCTGCCCTACCCACCCGTAAAAGAGACTCTCCAGCAGCGCTAGCCCCTTCAACATCAGAAGAGGGATACAGGCGATCTCCTTCGCGAACACCCATTCGCTGAACATCCACGGCGTTCAGAGGCTGAATCGAGGCGACCTGCCAGCCCGGCTGCAAACCGTGCCCAACAAGTTCAATATCGACGTATCCGCCGCCATCGGTGAATACGACCTTCTGGGCTTGACCACAGGTCACCAGAACTGGTTGAAAAGGAACCTGAGCATCAAAAAACTGACGCCATCCTCGCCGCTGGGTCAACCACGAGCGCTCCCCCACTCGATCTTCCATGACGACGCGAGCCAGAACGCGCGCACGAGTTTGCGAGGCATAGCCTCCAAAGCCGACAACACCCGGGTAGAAGCCCGCCCATCCCAGCACTCGGGCAAGCCCCGTCGACGTGGCCTCGTCAAGGCGAGAGGCCACGGAAAGCGCAAGGGAGGGAAGGTTCTTTCGGGCGAACACCAATTTCAGTCCTCATTCAGAAGATCACGCTGATGCTGCGCTTCTTCCACAGCAGACTCCTCCAAAGAACGCTTCAGGGGAGGAAGACCGATGAGCATAATCAAAACCATGACCCACGCAAAAATTGCAATCATCACGTAGGCACCACCCGAACCGTAACGGTCGACAGCGGGACCCGAGGCAGAAGATCCCAGCGAAACACCCAGATTAATGGCAGTACTCAACCATGCCAGGCCTTCAGTCTGACGATGCCTAGGAACAGATTTCGTGACCATCATGTTGACGTTCGTCATGGTGGGGGCACAGGCAATGCCACTGATCAACATGATGACGGCCAGGGCAATGATCGTATGCGCCAGCAGGTAGGCGGTCATACCAATTGCCAAGGCGACAACGCCGATGGCAAAAAGCTGCCACAGGGGACGTCGCCAGCTCCGCGCACCGTAGATCAGGGCGGAGATAAACGAACCAAGCGAGAACATTGCAAGGAGAACACCCGAAAGAGCGGGAACCCCAAGTTCCTTGGTGAAAGCAACAACAGCAATGTCATTCGCACCGAATTGTGCGCCCATTCCCATGTAAGTCAGCATGAGGACGATCATCGCGGGAAGGAGAAGCAGCGATCTTTCGCGCGCGGGTGCCGAGGCCGCCGCGCCCTTAGCCGCCGAGGCTGCGTCCTTCGAGCCTTCAGTTCCGTCGCTAGCTGCTTGGGCGCCGCGACCAGCCTTCCCCAAGGGAACAGGTTCCGAAGAACGCTGGGACAAGAACAGCACGGCGCCGACAGAAAGGAAAACAATGGAGACCGCGACGCCGGTGGTTGGGTGCAAAACCGTTCCCACAACCGTTGCAACGACAGGCCCAACGATGTAGACGAATTCATCGACAGCGGCCTCAAGAGCAAATGCGCTATTGAGCTGTGACACCGTGTCGGTGGTGCGGATCCATCGAGCTCGGACCAATGCGCCCGGAGAACCCCAAGTTGCACCAGCAATTCCGGCTGAAACGAACAAGATCGACGGTGAGGCCATCTGGAGAGTCGCCACGCACAACACGATGGTCGCGACTGCCGACACCGCGAAAACCGGCCCCATGACTTTGAGCTGTCCGTAGCGGTCGACAAGGCGTGCCCACATTGGCGCAGTTACTGCCAAAGCGATGATATTAATTGCCGACACCGCACCCGCAAGGGTGTAGTTCCCATAGGCCGCCTGGATCGACAAGATGATCGAGATCGGCATGATGGACATGGGTAGGCGCAAAATGAAGCCGGCGGCTGAAAAACGCCATGCCCGGTTCAGACGAAGAATTTCCCCATAGGTCGACAGCACTGTGCCAGTTTATGCGTTCTTGAGGGCCTTTGGCACTCCCCACGCTTATGGTGCCGCGCACCCCATGCAAGTGGGTTAGTTCGTCACTTCAATCTTTCCGTGGGCCCCGGCCTCGGCAAGGCTCATGATGTGATTAACGAAGGTGTAGGTCCCCGGCTCTTTGAAGGAAAGCTCAACGAAACCACCCTGCGCGGGAAGCATGGGGAAGGTCTGAGATCCCCCTCCCCCGCGGCTAATGGCATTGCCTCCGTCGATGAGCGTATATCCGCCCTCATCCCAGACGGTGTCGAATTGTCCACCAACGATGTGGAAGGACATGGCGGTATTTGGACCCGAATCCATCAGCCAGAAACGCACGCGCTCGCCGACCTTCACTTTGAGGGGGTGCGCATCGTACTGGAAGGGGCGACCGTTGAATGCCTGCAGGTCAGGCATCATCGAGGCGATCTTCGTTGCGTTCGCAGTACCGCCGTTTTCACCCAAGTACAGTTCGGTCGCAACCATCGCGTACTCGTGATCCACTGGGCGCAGATCACTGGGGTCAATAATCACCGCACCGGTCATGCCGTTAGTAATGTGCATGGACATGGGGTGCGTCGAGCAGTGGTACATCCAGATACCGGCAGCCTTAGCTGTGAAGGTGTATTCCAGCGTCTGACCGGGATCGATGGTCTTCATGGCCTCATCCGGCGCAATATCACCCGCGTGGAAGTCCAGAGAATGCCCCATGGTTCCTTCGTTTTTAAGGGTGATGTGGAAGGTATCGCCGATCTTCCCTCGAAGGGTGGGGGCGGGAGTGTTCCCGTTGAAAGTCCAGACCGTCCGGCTGACATCGTCGCTTAAGTTCTGCACGATATCGTCGCGGGCAACCAGGGTGTAGTAGTGATCCTTTTCTTCCGAGGCCGGTGCAACTTCAGCGGGATACGGGTCAACTTTGGCCGCATAGGCCCGCAGTTGGTCTGCAGTTGGGATTCCCGTCCCCGTTGCAACCTCGTGGTTGTGGGAGCCGCTGCCAGAGTGCGATCCTGCCGAGGCAGAGCCGCCCGATGCGCCATCAGCGACAATGCTGAGCGTCATCCCCATCTCACGGTGCCCCGGCAGTGAGCACCAGCCTTCAGTGTTGGCAGTGATCACTCCGGCGTCAAGTTCCGTGCTTGCTCCGGGGGCCAGAGATCCAGTTGTTTGCCCATTGGCCAGGACCAAATCGTGGCGTTGTTCAGCCGTATTCGTAAAAGTAATGTGCAGTCGGTTTCCCACAGGAACGTGAATAACAGAGGGGGTGAAAGACATACCTTGGACACCGATTTCCACGTGGGTAGTTTCGCCGGTTTCTTTCACCTGAGTTGACGAGGCCACGCTTGAGGTATTCCCCGCCGCTGAGTTTTGCGTTGCGTTACTTCCGCCAGCTAGGACACTGGCAAGAACAAGGGCGACAACAGCGCCAAGGCCAGTGAAGACCATTGCTGCCCGCGAGGGCCCGGTGGTTTCTTCGCTCATTGAACCTGCCTACTTTCACTCATTTCTTTGATGCGTTCTCGACGCGCTCGTGCTTGATTTTTTCCCGCGCGCGCAAACATCACGATGTCAATTACGAAGGTCATGATCACGACCAGCCAAAGCGCGTATCGAAGAGTAGTAACCGCTGTGCTTGCGGCAGCACAGAAAAGGACAACTTGGAGGAACAGAGCTCCGTTTCTCAGCGCCACACGCAGTGCGAACTGCCAGTCAAGAATTGCGATACCAATTCTGACAACCGAAGGACCGCCTCCAATGACAACTGGCATCAGATAGCTCAGTGCTCCCACAAAAAGCTGGGCGAAGCCGCCCGCGCCAATAATCGGAAGCCACATCATGGTCAGTGCTCGAATTTCGCTCGGAGTACTGACAAAAAGCGCCGCAAGCCCCAAGAAAAGAATGCCCAGAGCAATCCATCCCAATCCGATCAGGAATGACCATGCGGAATACTCTTGAGGTTTCTTTGCTGCTAAAACACGCGCATAAGGGATAAGAATCCCCATAATCCCGCAGGCGGCCGCACCTAAAATTCCGGCACCGACCAGGGGCATCACTCCTAAGAGAGCTCCGCATACCGCAATCAGCAAACTGACGCACCAAGGCGGAAGAACTTTAATCCCCCAGGAAACCGCATCGGGAGACATCCGTGTACGCAAGATTGTCGGCCCCAAGGTAATCGCAGTGCCACCGATGCTCAGGCCCAGCCATCCGCCAACACCACTGAGAGCGTGTGCAAAGGTCAGGCGATCACGCATCGCAAGCAAGGCCTCGGGAATGGAAGAAGAAAACATTGTGGTGGTGACAAAACCAGCAAGAAGCGCGGTGAGTACAAAGAAAGCTGCCGCGCACACGTAGTAGCGCACAACAATGACAAAGCGCGAGGCCAAACGCTCGCGAAGAACCGACAAAATCGCGGCTCCATGCCAGGCAGCAATTGCCGCAATGCCCGTTGCCGCAACGACAGTTCCGATAAACCAGCCAAGCCACATCGAAATAAAGAGCAATGCAAAACACGCATTGAAGCTCAGCATTCGACGCAGGTTGTCTAAGTGGGCTCTGCGATCATCGGCTGCCAGACGCGCAAGGGAGCGGGCAAAAAACCATGACCATTGGAAAATTCCATTGCTTAAGACGCCTAATGTCACCAAGTGGATCATGGTCCACAGAGGCTGCGGCATGTGGCGGTGAAGGAAAAGGGTTACTCCTGCCATAAGAACCGCGATGATCATCCACGTGGTTCCCAAGCGATCGATGCGCATTCGGGAGGGGCGTCCGCGTCCCTGGGCGCCGGTGGGAGCGCCTGCCGGTCCCGCACCGATACTCAGCCCCGCCCCAGGAGAAGAAATCTCAGGCATGGGTGACCCGCCCACCTCGTGCGTTCACAATTGTCACGCTCGCAGTCGTAATGACGAAGAGGAGGAACGCGCACACTCCCAGCGCTCCGCCAAAACGCCAGGGAAGTGCGGCCTCGCGCGCGCCAGACAGGAAACGAATCAGCAAGCTCAGGTGGAAAAGAGCCAGAGGAACCCACATCGAGAAGTGGTAGGGAACCTCGCGACGAATGACCGAAGGGATGATGACCGGCGCATGCGCGATGACCATGGAGACGGCGAAGCCAATCGTCAGGGCATGAACACTCGCATCGTATCCGTAGCCGGAAAAACTTGGGGGCACGGCGATCCAGAGGAGAGCGGGAAGCAGTGCCCACCCATATCCCGCGAGCATCGCAACTGCTGCAAGACGCGGGATTCCGGGAATTTTGATGGTTTTGAGAGCGACGTCGTGATATCCCATATCGATCGCAAGGGACGCAAGGGAAATCCCCAAAAGCGGGTAGGCGACAAGGGGAACAATCAGCGTGAGCGCAAGCGAGATGAACAGAGCAGCGACCCAGACCAGGATTCGTTTCTCGGTTGTCTCACTGAAGGCAAGGCGTGCCAGCTCAAGGCGCTCACCGATGATCGTCAGAACCAAGAAGAATAGCCACCAGGGCATGATGAGAGCGACTTCCAGGCCTCGCATCCACAAGAGGATCCCACACAGGCCGACGCAGGCAGCAATCAGCTGGATGAGGACTGCGTAGGAGGCCTGACGTTTTCTCCACACGTGCCGATAGATCATGACCAGGGTGATCATGGAGATTGTCCACAGCACCGCTGGGAGCATCCGTTGGGATTGATATCCGGGAAGGACGCGGCTCAGGTAAGCCGGAAGCGGCAATGTGGCAATGAAATTGGCAACCGCAGAGCTTTGAGAGATGACGATGGCGGCAATTCCCGCGAGCGCCGAGGCGGCCGGGGCAAGGTAGGCCCATCGAGAGTTCAGCGCTACCGCACGTTCTAAACAGATTGCTGTTCCCAGGAAGCCGTAGACCATGAGGATTCCGTGGATTGCACCCAAATCAGTGGAGCCCACGGGAGCAAGAGCACCCAAGCGAACAAGAGCTGCGTCAAGTCCCGCAAGAAGTCCAACTGCCGCCCCCATGAGGAGGATCATCCGGCGCCAGGGAAAAGGCGGGCGTGCAGAGGTTAAGGTATCCGCACCTTCACGCGTTCTTTCCGCCATTTTTACCGGACCTCTCCTGCTTTAATGAGACCCCTTAAAGGTACCGGTCAGGAGGCTTTTTTTCCACCAAAGCAGTTCACCTAGAAGGTAAATAACAGTGGGGTGCGGGGCCGTCACACGACCCTGCACCCCACACAAAGGTTATGAACGCGAACTCAGCCCTTCAAGGCCTCGCTCACCAATTGCTTCGCCGCTTCCTGAACCTGAGCAAGGTGCTCGGCTCCACGGAAGGACTCGGCATAGATCTTGTAGACGTCCTCGGTGCCCGAAGGACGGGCAGCAAACCACGCAACATCGGTCGTCACCTTCAGGCCGCCGATCGCAGCGTCATTACCCGGAGCACGCACGAGCTTTGCAGTGATGGGATCACCGGCCAGTTCGGTTGCGGAGACATCCTCGGGAGACAAAGCAGCGAGCTTCGCCTTTTCTTCACGGTTCGCGGGCGCATCGATACGCGCATAAGCCGAGGCCCCGAAACGTTCGACCTGTTCTTCGTGCAGCTGCGAGGGGGTCTTGCCGGTGACAGCCAGAATCTCAGAGGCGAGCAGCGCCAAGATAATTCCATCCTTATCGGTGGACCACACGGTGCCGTCCTTACGAAGGAAGGAGGCTCCTGCGCTTTCCTCACCGCCGAAACCGAGCTCAGCGCTGACCAAACCTGGAACGAAGTACTTGAAGCCCACGGGGACCTCAACGAGCTTTCGGCCAATCGAATCAGCAACGCGGTCGATAAGCGCTGAGGACACCAGGGTCTTACCGACGCCAGCTTCTGCGGGCCAGTTCGGGCGATGCGTGAAGAGGTATTCGATCGCAACGGCCAGGTAGTGGTTCGGATTCATCAAACCGTCGGGTGTCACGATTCCGTGGCGGTCCGAGTCGGCGTCATTTCCGGTCGCAATGTCGTAGGGAGTATTTCCGTTCTCATCCGGAGTCATTGCATCGCGAAGAGAAGCCATCGCATAGGGAGAGGAGCAATCCATGCGGATCTTTCCATCCCAGTCCAGTGTCATGAAGGACCATGCGGGGTCAACCTTGGGGTTCACAACGGTCAGTTCCAAGCCGTAGCGCTCGGCGATCGCTCCCCAGTAGTCCACCGAAGCGCCACCGAGGGGATCGGCGCCAATGCGCACGCCGGCCTCGCGAATCCCCTCGATATCGATGACCTGGTCAAGCTGATCGACATAGTAGGCGAGGTAGTCGAAACGGTGGATGCAGGGGTAATCCAGCAGGTCCGAACCCAGCACGCGATCGACGTTGCGCCAGCCCTTTTCAAGGATTTCGTTTGCGCGCTTGGCGATCCACGAGGTCGCATCGGAGTCCGCGGGACCACCGTGAGGCGGGTTGTACTTGAAGCCGCCGTCACGAGGCGGGTTGTGGCTGGGGGTGACGACGATACCGTCGGCCAGCCCCTCCCCTGTCGTGCGCAGGTGCTTGGG
>ERZ773045.278-NODE-278-length-27477-cov-3.080920_pt1 | contig 27477 bp, 38 predicted proteins | sample MGYA00580635_ERZ773045 | MGnify/ENA primary metagenome ERZ773045 (study PRJEB29015, sample SAMEA2738115) | human oral metagenome | biome: human oral; feature: human-associated habitat; material: saliva | place: China | collected 2261 ...
ACCTTCAATAGACAATGCTAATTCTACTAACTCACTAATTTTAATATAATGATTTGTTCCTGTGTAGATTAGAACCCAACTACCTTTATCATCGTAATAGGTCATATCTGGCTCTAATACTCTAATATTTTTGTTGATTGCCTCTAATTCAATTAACTTACTCACCGAAACGTTCATATCCCATATCCTCCAAATATTTTTCAAAATTCTCTGGGAACTCATTGATAATGTCTTCTAATTTTCCTACACAAGCATATAAGTTGTTCTGTAATTTCTTTAACTTATCTATTTCTTCTTGAAATACTTCTTTATATTCTGCTAAGATGATTTGTAGCTCTTTTACTGTTGCTAACTCATAAAAATCTTCTGAATAAATATCTGTTGATGTGATACTATTATCACACATATATTCAGAGAAAGTATCATCATGGTCAAAATAATCCTCAATGAACTCTTTTAACTGGTCTTGATAATTATAGGCTAGATAAGCAAATAAATCTTCTAATATAGTATCATCTGCTTTTGGTAAGAAATATACTTTGTTCGAATTTCTTCCTGACTTTAATAATACTACCATATCCCAATAATCACAGAAAGTGTATAAGTCGTTATATTGAAAACTAACAAAGTTTTCAAACATATCTCTAAACTCTAGTTCTGAAATATCAAAATCATCAATCAAGTTATATGCCATTGGTACTTTGGTTGAGTGTGCTAATAGTGCCTCAGACTCAATAATATCATCTAAGATACCCTTAAATTGTTTTCTACTTTCTTCTGTTAGTTCTTTTAATTCTTCGTATAACTGTTCTTTTGTCTTGTACATGCTAGAAATCTCCTTCAAAGCTAAATATTCTTTCACTCCAAGATACATCTTCCAAAGTGAAGTCGTATAGTTCCTTACCATTAACTAGAAATGTAACTGTTTCAATTCCATCGAAAATACTCTTATCAGTAAATTCATATGGTCTTGATGGTCTGTGGTCATAGTCATCTGTTGTGAGAAATGTTAATTTACTTCCTGAAACAATATATCCCCACACTGTGAAACTTTCGTAAATCGTTCCCAATTCAATAGTTGCAGGAACCCCACACTCATTACTTTCGTCTATCTCATCAACAAATTTCTTTCTGAACTCGTCTATTCCCATATTTTAGTTCTCTTTCTTTTTACTATTCTCTAGGGCAATTAAACTATTACCACATGTAATTCTATCTTCATCTTCTTCTAATGACGGTACGAATACAATTACATCCCATCCTGCTGCTACTAATGGCTTTTCATACTTCTCATACACATCAAAAGTATGTACTATTTCGTAACCATTCTTAACTGCTCCTACTGTTTCGTGAATAGGTGTAATTTTAACAATACATCTCTCTTTATCAAAGAGTTTGTTCATTTTTGCTACATTTAAGTCATTTTCTCCGGTTACTGCGAAATTTAATGTGAACTTACGCTTTTTAGGATTAGGTAATTTCTTAATTAATTCTGAAATCTCTTCTAGGGATAATGACTGATTATTGAACATCTTATTTCTCTGTTCATTATCTAATGTATTGATAGAGAATTGTAACCCATAACCATCTTCTCCACCATATTCATATCCACTAATTACCCACGAATATAAGAACTCAAATAGTTGCTTATTACTTCTAGGACACATTGTAGATACTACTGGATGAAATTCCTTAAATGTATCTTTGTAGATTTGTGATAAGATATTTGCAGATTCGATTACATTCTTGTTGAATGATGGTTCTCCCATACGGGCATAATGAACATTTAATCTTTCCCCTTTTTGGATTCCACTCAATGCTACACCACCTGTTACCTGATGGATTAGCTCGGATAACGATACATTACCATTAAAGCCGAGCTTTGGGCAGTCACAAAAGTTGCAAGACATTGGGCAACCCTTTTGTGTAGAAATAGTTACAACTAGTTTATCTGTTAAATCTACCTTTGTATGCTTTACGTGTTCAATCTTCTTGGTATAACCTAAGAAGTCTGCTTTAATGTTATTCTCTTTACCGTAGTCTCCTACATAAAGATACTCTAATTTTAAATCTGTGTCTGATACAATCTTACCAGTTCTTGTTTCTGTTATTTTTCTCATATTCTATAATTCCACCTCAAACAAAAATTCTCTATCGCTCCAACTTGTATCAACCCACTTCGCATCTTCGATAATGTCTCCATTGATACGAAATATAACCTTGTTGATATTATCAAATAAAGACTTGTCTGTAAACTTGTATTCAATATTGTTCTCATACTCTGCTACATTAAGAACTGCAACACCATCAGAGATTGTACACTTATCTACAACTCCCCACCAGTGATTACCGAACCAACAACTTTCATGTACTTGGATAGTTGCAGGTATTCCTAATTGATTGCTTTCATCTATCCAATCAACGAACTTTTCCTTAAAATATTTAATATCCATTATTTCACTCTCCAATCTGCCAACAGCATACCATCTTTCTTGTTTTCGCACTCTGACCACTTTTTGAGTAGTTCTCGTGTATCGAAACCATGACTTGTAATCACTGCATAACCATGTACTGTTTTCTTGTACTTAACTTCTAATGTATTGTCGATTGTTTTAATATCTTGAATGAACTCTAATACTTGTGCTTCACTTTCGCAGTCAAAATCAAATAACCACTTCTTAGTTACTGCACACTGGGGCAGCATAGCAATAGAGGTAGTTTTACGTGAAATTTTAGATAAGTCAGCATCATTTAATGCAAGATAGGAGATTAGTTGTTTCTGAACAAGACTGCCATTACGATTATTTACCGAGATATAACGACACAATACACCATCTAATTGTTTTGAAACAAACTCTTCAAACTTTTCAGAAACATTTGATACATCAGTTACAAGGAACTGGTTACTACTTCCTTTAAATCCTTCAATATGTTTATTATCTTTGTTTCTTGCCACAAATAGCGCCATTGTATATTCCATAGCGTATCCTCTCTCACACTCTCTATTGTTTCCTATAAGTTAAAACGCACCATCAAAGATGAAAGTTCTAAATTTCCATGCGACATCAAAAAATGTAGTATCTGTTATTTCCTTATCTTTCACCATAAATGTTACTTCTGATATATCATCAAAGATTGTTGTATCTGTGAATTTGTAAGCATTATCTGAATCCCAAGAGCCTGTTGTTAGTAATATCATTTTGTTGCCAACTATTTTATAGTCAGATACAACTACCCATTCAAGGTCAATATAGATAGAATCATTATTATATAATTCTATCGTTGCTGGGATACCTAGTTCGTTACATTCGTCTATGTAGTCTACGAAATGTTTTCTAAATTCTTCTATTCTCATAGCCCTATCTCCACTTTTATATACCTATCTTAACACACTTTAGATAGTTTGTAAAGAAAAAGACTAAGAATTTAATCTTAGTTCTTAATTTTTAATGCCTTTGCTTTATTGTAGATGAAATCAATGGTAGAGTACCATCTGCCAACTATCATCTGACTGCTAACATCATAACTAATATATGTATAGTCTGTTGTGTATAGTTTGTTACCATCTTTTTCAGACACTAGGATATTGAAGGTATTATCATCCACCTTCTTTACTCCGATGACATTGTACTCTACGAATTTCTCAAAAAGAATTTCCTTATCCCAAGACGATACTACAATAATACCTTTTGGAATATCATTGGTTGATGTTGGATAAGCATTTTTATTGATACCTCTACTATACATCTCAACTGTCGCCACCACTCTAATCGCAACCATAAAGGAAATCACCATGTTTAAAACTGTAAGTAATACGATTGGTAGATGTGTTTTAATTGCTATCCAATGCATTGGTGCATCCAATGTGACAATAAGGATAATAGTCAGAATAATAGTTAATACAACTAGTCGTATACCATCTTTACCACTAAAGTATTTTTCCTTTATGTAATCTTTAAGCACTTGTCGCTGTTCTTCATACGTCTTTACGTTGATACTCTTTAAATCTTTATTAAATGGCTCTCCATTTACTAACTTACAATCATTCTTCATCATATTACATTTCATCCTTATCACTTAATTTTCCACTTCTGTCGATGTTTGAGTAACAAATCTTCCACGGATACCCCTTCATCTTTATTATCTAATACGTAGGGATACCTTTCCCTAATCATTGAACATTGTTTCTTGGATTTTCTTCCTAACTTTGACAATTCTACTACAAATCTCCTAAACTCTGATAAATCCATGTCTAATGAGATGTGTAGTGTCTCAATTAACCACAACAATAGTTCAGGTCTGCCAATGTTATTGTACATCTTTATAGAATTTGTGTTCGGTTTATGTCTATATCCCTCAACGCCTTCAGTGTTTTGAGAAATCGCCCACTGGGAAAAATGCTCTCTTTGGCATGACCACCATCTATCTTTTAGTTGCCCAAATTCCATGTCAAACTCATGTGCAATCGGAGTATCAGGTTCTAAACCAAACAACGATTGAGCAAACTGAACGGTATTTAATTTACTATCTTCCATGTATCATACCTACTTTCCTCTAAACAATTCTTGACTTCTTGTCTATTTCCCTAAATTCTAATATTAAAGAAACGATATTCTTTAACTTATTTCTCTTAATCTGTTTATCTGTTAAATCACCCATAACTGCAATGTGTTGGTAGATTACTTCCATGTTATCCAACTTTTCTTGATTTGTTACATCAATCTTAGCTAAATAGTACATAGCAGAAACAAAAGCGTGGTTGTGATAGGTTGCCCTATGTTCAGAAACAAACTCCTTACAGATAAACTTACCTAAATCGTGATACTTGGAAATCTCCTTTAGCTGCAATGTGTTAGAATTTTGAATACACATCATAATGTGTTGGTTAATACTTTCTTTGTGGTTTGGATTGTCGTGTGGTAGATTACCCATAAACTCATGTCTAAATTCATTGAAGTTATTACCATACACCTTTTCAATCTTATCGCAATCTACACCGATACGAGGAACTTGCAATCTCTTGTAGTCTTGGATAATCTCAGAAATGGATTTCCCACAATCTTTGTTATAGTTATGAATTAAAGTTGCTAGAGGTTTTAAGAAACATAGTGCAATTACTTCAATACTCTTTTGCTTGCAATAGTTATACAGCCCTGCTCTTGCACTTCTTTTTAAATTATCGTTATCAATATACAGAACATCTGTATCATTTTCAAATACTTTGATTGCTTGAATATCAGGAACAACCATTGATTCTGTACCATCTTTTAACTGTGATTGTACATAAGAAGTAACCCCAGAACCATTAACTCCGATGCAAATATACAGTTTCCTCACAAAACTCACCTCACTTTAACTTATACACCAATTTTACCACATTAAGGTGATTAAAGCAAGAGGAAAAAGAGAGTTATTTTACTCTCTCCTTATATTTTTCCCTAAACCAGATAATAGACTTCGTATTTAACAGCTCTTCTTTTTCTTCTGTTGTCTTATCCTTTAGGAAATCCTGTAAAAAGTTAATAAAGTCTTGTTCTGCAGTCTGGGCTTTCTCAGAGTTTAATCTGTTTGAACCCTTAACTTCCTTATCTTTTAGCAATCTACCCAATTGGTTACGTTCTGTTTTCCAGAAACGATAGAAATTAGTCTTGTACTTCCACATAAACCCATTAGAATCTGTGATTACTGCGCCTTCTAGTTCTTCTTCCTCTGTCATGGCTAGAAAGTTGTCTAATTCTTCCTTAGTATTGATTACCTTATTCTTAGCAATAACAATAGACTTAATGTTTAACTTGTTCTTTAGTGTTTCAGACAGTTCCACATCCTTATCAATACCATTAATATCTAATGTATTAGGAATGAAGTCTAGTAATGCCAATGGATTTTCCTCATATACAATATGCTGGTCATTAACCATATCCATTACTTCAAATGTAGCAGTACAGTGATGTTCTTTTAAAATATTGAATAGTTCATTCTTATCTTCTTCGTTTGCGAAAAGTGTATTGTTTAAGATTTCTTTAAAGTATTCGTAATATTCACCCTCGTTAGTGGACTTTGTTGCAATAAAGAACTCAGCATTATACACAGATATAATACCCAAGAACCCATTAAACTTCTTAGAGATATACAATGGATACACTAAATGATTATCAACATATTCTTTTGTTTCTGGTTTTTCATCATACTGGAAAAACTTATTATAGGAACGTGCTACAATATCCCCATCCGCTTTATTGATAAATAGTCCACGAGCCTTAATCGTCTCATCATTCCAGATTCCATCTTGGAAAGCATTGCGAGTGAAGTTTAAGGAAACAATGTCATTACCTAATTCCTTAACTCTAATGTATTCAGAGTTTAACATGTTTTGTAATCGTTTATCCATAGTATATACCTCTCTTTACATTAGATATATTAGCATATTTTAAAGAAAAAGTCAAGAAAAAGGAGTGATTTTCCTCACTCCCAATTAAATCTTTCGTAATTCCTCGTCAAAGATATTGTAGATACCAATATAACCATCATGTGAATAATCTACTCGGATAGAATGTTCTGTGGAAGTTGTTTCTCGATGACCATGAACCTGCGTGATTCCCTTCATATTCTTCTCCCACAACATATCCACCTCTGTCTCATAAGAACCTGTACCATATTCACAGTTCTGACCTGCTAAATATAGCATATTCTTTGGTAACTCACTTACACCAGCATGACAAATGAAGTATTTTCCCCATCTAAAACGTAGTAAGATGAACTCTTCTAGTCTATCCACAAGATTAGATAATATACTTGTATCTGGGGTTCTCCCTAAAATCTTGTTTAATGTAGTATTTTTGAATTGATTAGAGTAGTTGTTAGTACCATAGACATAGTTTCGTACATGTCTTTCATGGTTACCTTGGATAAATCTTACGTTATCCAACTCTAATAGCTTACCAACTAATAACATTGTTTCATAAGGTTTAGAACCCCTATCAAAAATATCACCTGTGAAGATATATAAAGAGTTTTGTTCTTCTTTAATTTCGTTATAAATAATCTCTAACTTATCAGCATTATTATGAATATCACCTACACAATAGATTCTATCCCACTTATCTAACTTCTCTGCCTTTGGTAATAGTTCATCTACAGAATCAATAACGGTTACATACTCTGGTAATACTTGATTTGTGAAAATCCCGTATTTCTTAACAATTACATCTGCTGGAATTTGCTTATATGATTCTCTTTGTTCATTTCTCTTTAATAATTCATCAAGAGATACTTCAAAACGCTTTACATAGATTTTATACCCATATAAGTCAGCAAGCTCTTTATACTTCTTAAAATCTCTTGTATGTAAGTGCATGGCATCTACAACTGTAAATAATCCCATGTTCATACGAGATTCTAGGATTGTATATAACATAGACCAAACTTGTCTATCCTGTTTTGAAGAAATAACTAATCCATTTTCAGACAGGTCAAAACCTGCCATCTTGGTTCTTAATTCATCAGATGACACTGTAAAATCTTCTAGTTTGTTTTCTTTGATGAAGGAAGATTTTCCTACTCCCATAACTCCATTTAAGATTAATAATTTCTTCATGTCTTTACCTCTCTGACAATAGTATATCACAACGAAAATACTTTGTCAAATGGCTGCTGTTACCATAAGTGCTTATCGTCTGGATGAATAAAGTGCTTAATGTCTAAGTCTTTTCCATCTTTTAGCATAAGAAACTCATCACCATGACCTAGTCTGTAATACGTAATTGTTTCTAATTCCTCTTTCAATTCTTTTGCTGTGATGTATTGCTTTGAATCGTCAAACTCACAAACAACTTCTTGTTCGTATGGGTCGAAATATGTTCTTGATGGAGAGAGAATCCTTAAATTAGGAACTCTCTCCACTAGTCTATTAAATACTGCGTTATCCATTATAGATAGTCCTCTTCAAAACAATCAACTCTTAAAGAATCATTTGTGTAATAAATTTCGTGTGCATAATACCCATTATGACTGTTATACACACAAGCATATATAGGTGATTCATCTTTTACATTGATTTTAACACCAAATACTTCACCACAATCTACATAAGTTGGATATAACGTATCAGGAACATCTACATAAACTTCAATGGATTCCACAAACTTCTCTTCTTCAAACCATTCACCTAGAGTACACTCCACACCAAACCCTTCACAACACTGTTGGTAGTTATCAATACCTAATACAAAGTTCTCAAATTTCTTATTTTTCTTAACTGGAATAATATTGATTGCAATATCCATACTCTTACTTGGTGTAGGGTTTTCTTGATTTAAACTACACAAGGTATTTACAACATACTTAGTCATACTATTCTATTCTCCCTGCAGACTGTATACGGTCTAATTGGTTACGAATTTTCTCTTCCACGCGGTTATTTGCGAATGCTTGCTGTGCAAGGATTTTCTCATGAACTTCTTTAACTGGAAGCTGTTTCAGTTCTTCCCAAACACTGACAACATATCTTTCATCAAACTTATAAAACTCTTGTGGATGTTCATATAACTTAATATCATTATCCACACCAAAATAAACACGATATGTCTTATAATTGTCGCTAGAACAAATCATAACATATCCATCACAGAAACAAAAACTATGAAACTCATACTTAACAGGTTTATAAGATTTCCCACACACTTTTGAGAAGTGTTCATTAGTTTCATCTAGTGTATCATCTAAATTACTTTCCTCTTCTATCAATTCTGCTAATGTTTCCAACCAATTTTCAATCCACTTGGAATACTCGGCAGTACTAATATCCCTATAATCATTTTTTAAATCAGCAAACATCTTTTTTCTCCCATTCTCCTGTTTCTACCTTATCTAAAACATTCTTGACCCCATCGTACAGACGAGATAGTGCTATTTCCAAATGTTTCTTACATGCTTCAAAATTATTCTTAATTCCCATTAGTAATCTTATTTGTTTGTCTAACTCTGTTTCAAGTTCTTCTATAGTTGGTTCTTCATGAATATAACCGTTTTCGATTAAGAAATCTAAGAAATCACTATTTTTACCTAAAACTTCCTCGACAAACCAAACTGCTCTTTTTTGAATATTGGCAAAACCAATTGAACCACTGTAAATTTCCTGAAGAATTGAGGCATTTAGTGTGTATGGGGAAAATGTGAAGTGGTCTGACATTCTTCCGTGTCTAACTAATATTTTTACAGAACTTTCCTCACACTTGTCTTTGTACCACATACAATAAAAATCTGCGTAATCATTAACAATCTTCAAAAATTCCTCGTTACTCATATTTGAGTAGTCGTTTTGTAATTCAAAAACTTCTGGGATTTTAGTTGATTGTTCAGAGAACAACTTTTCATCAATCATTTCCTGTAAAATTTCGTTTAGTTTGGTTCTACCATCGGATAAAACTTGATTAAACTTTTTACTATTCATACGAATTTCTCCTATCTCTACAACACAAAAATTAAGGGGAAGAACTATATCTTCCCATTTATAATTACTTACTCTCTTTCTTCTTTAATGCTAGTGTTAATAGTCCAAAACCACTAATAACTGTCATAGCAAAGTTTGTAAATAAGTTAGTTCTAACTCCAGTTTCAATGACTCTATCATCTTTCTTGATAGTTGCAGTTGAGTTATTTACTACCGTGTTCTCTTCAACCTTATTACTTACAGTGTTTTCCACTGGTTTTTCTTCTACTGTAGGTGGAACTACTGTATTATCTGTGGGGTTATTAGGAACTACAGGTGTTTCATCAGCAGGATTCACTGGTTGAACCGGTGTTTCCTCAACCGGAACATTTGGTTCTGGTGTATGGTTTGGTGTAGGATTGTTTGGAACTTCTGGAGTAGGATTCTCAGGTGTTACATTATCCGTTGGATTTTCAGGTGTTGTTTCTCCACCATTATCACCATTTATATTACCCTCTGTTGGATTAGATGGTTCTACTGGTGTATTACCATTATTGCCAGGTGTTTCAGGTTCAGGTGTAGGATTTGGCACAGCAGGTGTCTCTTCTACTGGATTTGTCGGTGTTTCTGGCTGTGTAGGTGTCTCATCAGTAGGGTTAGTTGGTGTTACAGGTTTCTCTGGTTCTGGAGTAGGAGTAGTAACTTTCTTATACACATGAACAGTATCACCATTTTCAGCAGTACGAGTTTCTACAAATTCATAACCATTGAATGTTTCTTTCTCGTGTACACCATATTCCTTAGTCTTTAATTCTGTACCATCTTCTGTAACATATTGAGTATAGTCAATGCCTACATGTAGTACTCTTGTCTTAGGGTCAACTGAACCACCTTCAACATAGGTTACTAACCCATAATCACGAACAAAGAACGCATCCTTTTGGATTGAAGAAGTACTAAATAAGTCCTTTAAGTCGTTATAAATCACATCAGCATCATAATCTAAGTATCTACTACCTAAATCGTCAGCAATTGTGAAATTAAATGTACCAATCTTATTACCAATCTCACCTTGAGTAACTTCAACAATCTCCCCCTGCTTTAGGTTCTCATCAATTTCAGCGATTGTATCGTATGGAATTTCTTCATTTACAGTTGCAAATAATTGCCAGTACCCATTCGCCCCAGAAATAGCCATGTCGCTTGTAGGACCAATATCAGATGTAAAACGTGAGTCTGCTTCTTCAATAGGATAATCAAAAGCGTATCTATTAGGATATGCAGTTATGTCATATCTTTCTATTCCATCAGCCTCTACAGGAAGAGCAACATTGCGCTCTGTAAACTCTGTACCATCATTAGTCACGAAAGTAACTTCTTTTGCAAAGTAAAACTTACCCATAGATGGGTCAGGATGATTTTCGGCAGTAGAAAGGTCAAAACACTCTAAGTCTTGCCAGTTCTTTACATGTACTGTTTCTCCTGCATGGTCTCCATCATCAAGTGTAAAGTCATAGTCCTTATCTAACTTTGTCTTTGTAGAACGACTTTCAAAGATGGATGTATAGTTGTTTACTCCCTTAAACTTATAGGTGCTATGACTCACATTATTTGTAAGTCCTAAACTTGTTCTTGCACCGTTTGTCGGCTGTGTTGCTAAAAACTCTGTTAATTTCTGATTCTCTTCTGGTGTCAAGTCAGCCTGTGCATGTGCTTTAACTGTGTTACCGCATAATAGCACAGATGACATTAATAATGACATACCAACCGTTGCTTTCTTTAAACTTTTCTCATTTTTTCTCATTAACTCTCTCCTTTAATTTCCATCAATTATTAAAACATTTACTTTCTTTGTCAATGTAGTACAAGCATCTAATGCAATAATTCCTAAATCTCTAAATGGTTCAAAACAAGCATCTTCTCCAAACTCAGAACCTTTACCATGATACTTAGAATTACCAAAAGAACAATGCCAATGACCACAGATTACAGTCTTATCCTTAAAGCCATGACCATTCTTCCAATAAGCCATACCATTTATCCAACTATACTCTTCAAAGTCGTTACAGTCTTTATCTTTATAGTTCTCCGGTAACCAACCATGACAACAAACAATAGTATTCTCATTTTTATCTTTAAACTCAAAATAATTTACAAGACTATTCATATAATTAGTGAGTTCTAAATATTGGTTAGCATACATAAATATATCGCTATCATAGGCAGTTAGTGTCTTTCTGCCAGTTACATACTTTGCAATCTCTAAAATAGTATCAACTGTACCATTGTGTTTATCTGCATAGTCAAATCTATGAGAAAATAAACACTTCTCTAAGTTATATTCATGGTTTCCTTTAATAAGTACCTTATTAGGAAGTGAATTAACATACTGAATACATTTAACGTTCTCTGTACCACGGTCTAATAAATCCCCACACATAACTAAAGTATCTAACTGTTCGTTAAATCCTTTTTTATCTAATTCATTCTTTAATTCTGTGTAATGCCCGTGAATATCGCTAACTATAAAATACTTCATGTTATCACCTCATTTCTATTGCTCACTAACTAAGTCGAACGGAACAGTTGAAACATCAATTATCTTTACAAGTACCTCGTCAGTTGCATTAATTCGGTACTCCACAGTTAAACCATCGTCTTGTTTAGCACCATTTAAGTATTCTCCATCATAGTACCACGTGTCAGGCAAACAGAATCCACCTTTCACAACCCCAACAGTTCCAACATTTAACTTTGTTACAGGAACAAACTTACCAAGGAGAAGTTCTCTAACATCCTTATCTGTTTTTCTGTCAACCTTCTCATACAATTCAGGGAATTTAACCTTTAAACTCAGTAGGAATTGTGGAATATATTTTTCCTGATAATCTACTATGACCTCGCCTCCAAAATTACGTGGTTTATAGTGGATTAGTTCATTAATTAGTTCAACTGTCCAACATTCCTTTTTGATATAGCAGGAATTGTTTTCTAGGAATACATCTTCATGTTTAGAATAAAAGTCATATCCATGCCAGCCACTTAACCATGGTAGGCCGATATACACGTAAGAACCACAATCCTTTAAAATACCCTCAAAGAACTTAAGTTTGTTTTCTAGTTCTGGGTATTTGTCTTGCATAGCAAAATAAATATCCTTATGCTTTTTAGAGTTTCTTGTATAGCCAGTACGAACAACCTTCTTGAAATGAGTCCTGTTCACACTTCTAAACGGCCCACCTGCATCTGTAAGTGTTCCATCTGCAATCTCTCTTTCACCACCATCATCAAGGATGTAATACTCTGTTAGTTCTTCTGCACTATTCTTTCGTGAGAAAAGACTTGTGCCATCCCAGTAATTCCAACTAATTAATCGTGGATATTTATTTCCCATGTAAGTTCCTCTACTTTCTCTTCCAACATTATAACACGAAAAAGGAGTACCTGTCAATTATGTACCCCTCTATTAAATAAATAGAATAACTCTATTACTTGAAATTGTTAATGTCTAAATTCTTATCCAACTCTGGAATATCTTTCTTAAGTCTAATCTCTAATTCTTGAATATCAGAATTTAGTTCCCCAATCTTTTGGAAATACTGCTCTTTGTGTTCTTGGTCAAGCTTTAATTCATCAGCATAATCTCTCATACTCTGTAATTTCTTGGTTAATTGATTTAATCTACCAACATCTTCTAGTTGATGTTCCTGCAGTTCTTTAACTTGTCTACGAATATTTTCAACAATATTCATCTTATCACGAACTAAGGTATAATCATTAGATACTGCTAAATCCTCAACCTTACACTTTCTTACAATGCAAGTACATAATACCCCATCATTTTGAATAGTAGGATTAATGTCAGAACATACCTCAAGGAAATATCCCTTAAACAGTGTTTCAAACTTTCTCTGGACATCTACTAAGGCAGTCATGTTTTCTGCAATTTCACTGTTAGGGCTAACATACTCTGTTACAAATACAATTCTAGAACCCTCATGGAAATTGATAAAGTGATTAGAATTACATGTTTTAGTAATTTCACCATATCTGTCCGTATGAATTGAAATTATCGCAGGAATTTGACCTTTTCCTGCAAAACTTTCCCAACTATACTCTTCAATCACAATACATCTCCTTGGTAAACATCATAATCATAATAATCTCCACCACTTAATACTTCCCAACTTGTTTCCTTGGTTAAATCAATAATTGATGGATGAACTAACAACCAACGTGTCGAATGTTCTTGGCAACTAATATCATCAGAATGTACTCTTACCATTGGATTGGAATAATTAACTTCTAAATATTGTAATACACTCTTTAAACTGCCATTAAATTTCATACTATGTACCTCTCTACCATTAATAGTTTACCACAACTCAACTATTTTGTAAAGATAAAAAAGAGATAAACTTAACTATCTCTTTCTCTCAACTGTGCAGACAGTGTCATTATGCCAACCACCATGAGCAACTAACAAGATTTCTTCAATATTGAACCCAAGTGTTTTACCAATTCCTCCAGAGTTCCAAGCAAAAGTGATGACATAACCTTCACTCTTCACTATTCTGCCAATTTCTTTCTTTAAATTAGACCAGTATGAACTTTGAGTTGTCTTATGGTCTACTGTCCTACCCAGTTTCTTATAACACTCAGACACTTGTCTTGGACTATAAGGACTATCGAATAAAACCATATCTACTGAGTTATCTTCAAACATTTTTAAGAAATCTAAGGCATCTAAGTGATAATCAGTATCAAATGTTTCATCTAAGTCATTAGTAACATTAGCCAGCTTATTCTTATTAGCAAATGGGTCAATAATAACTGCATTAGGATTATCAATCTTAACCCACTTAATATACCTAGAAATCAGTTTGCGAATAGGTTTAATGTCAAAAGTATTACTATTTGGCATAGCCCATTCTCGATTGATTGATATTTTATTACTTGACAAGTCCATTATCAATTTCCTCTTCAAAATCACTTAACTCTTTATCTAAGTCTAACTCCTTACCATACCAATTGAATGTTACAGTAACGTCAGTAGAAATGTCTAAATGTAGTTTATCTGTTGCAGCAGTTTCCATATCATACGCAAATCTCTTTTCTACTTCTCTCGCATATCTAAAAGGAGAACTTAAAATAACTTCATCATGAATAGGGATGATTGGTTTACCATGTAATGCTCTTAATCTCTCATCATTATTCAACTTAATCAATGCTTTCTTAGACATGTCTGCCGCTGAATTATGTGTAACCACACCATTAGCCACAAAGTAGCCACGTTCAGTATTACAAACATCATACATATCTACAAATTCATCAGTAATTTCAAATCTCGTCAATATGGTATACTTTTTCTTGGCTTTAGAATCAAGTTTAACCAAAACACCATCTTTGTATAATCTAACTAACTCTCTCGTTTCCAAGAATTTTTCTGTATCCCCTAGTTTTACAAGAAATTTATGGTTTGGACTACATTCTATATGGGTTTCAACATCAAAGAATAGTTTACACAGTTGTTTCTTCCCTGAATATGTTATATCTGCCCCGGTCCAATCTTCACCATCCCATACATGTAAATGTTCCCCAACAACCCTTTCAATCTTCACTACACCATACTCTTTTGTTGTAATTAATGTATCTGACTTAAGGCAGCCTTGCACGATTGAGTTTACAACTTGTCTCTTTGCCTGAGAAATCTTTCCACCATTATTCACTACATAATAACCCTTTTTCTTTAATTCCTCTATTAAGGTTCTTCTCTGGTTGAAGAAAGCCTTACACACTTTATTGATGATAGGGATAGCATAAATGTCATCTACCTTACCACCCCTTATGTATTCTCCATCTTCAGTAGGGATAGCCTCAAACACCTCGTATTCAGGAAGATTTATGTCAGGTAATCTTCTTTTTCTTCCCCATAAGGTTGATACCCAGCCATACTTTTTAGCATGTTCAAGCCCATCTCTCTCAAACTTTTCAATGGCAGGGAAACCTTTATAGACAGCTTGTTTAATCTCTCTTGCCTCTTCAATAGAACATCCTAACTGTTCTGCAATCGATGCATCTCCACGCCCGTAGAGTATCCCAAGGAGTACTGATTTCGAGCTTGTTCTGTACTTTTTACCTTCGGAATTTGTTTCCGTTTTGTGTCCTGCGTGCTTTTCACACTCTTCTTCTGAACACTCTATCCATTCTCCATTGACTTGTTTGATTGGAGTACCATCTGGATAAAACTCCAAACAATCTTTATACTCTCTATGGAAAGATAGGCTGGCAATCATGGCATAAAAGTCCTTACCCTGTTCAAAAGTTTCAAACATCATTTTATCTCCACAAGCTTGTGCCATTACTTTTATCTCCTGCTGGCTATAATCGGCTGACATCAGTACATTTCTAGTTCTTGCTTTAACTTTCAAACCATTACACCCCCAATCACTGAACAATTCTACTAATCTTATCTGCACCCTTTTCAATTATCATAACACCATCTGTAGGAATTGTAAAGTCCTTACGATGTGATATGATATATACCGAGGATACATCATTTAATTTTGACATAAATAAGTTATATACATTCGTTGCAGATTGTTCATCTAAGAAGTCTGTAACTTCATCAATAACCAGAATATTAGAACTAAAATTAGCATATCTGCATAACATATCTCTAATAGATAACTGAATAATAATATCTACCTTAGTCTTTTCTCCACCAGATAGACTTTCATATTCCTTACCATCTAACTTAATGGATACGTTATTACCACTCAATTCCATTGATAACTTATCTGTGTTAAATACTTCTAATGAAAATTCTTTCATTTTAGCATTTAGATATGAGATACAATTTGATAGTAATACACCTCTGAAATCTCTCTTTGTTAATGTATTCATCTTATTCTGAATATCAATTCTTTGAGAAACAGTGGTTAATTCAGATTTTAATGTATCCAACTCATTAGCATACTTATTATTCTCATTTGTCGCCTTTTCAATACCAGATAGATATGTGTTTCTCTTGTTATTATAACTGTCAATCTCGACTTGAATCTTAGAAATATTTTCTAATAGATTCTTCATTTGAGATTCTACTAATTGTTTCTCTCGTTGAGTCTTTTGTTGCAACTGTTCTAACTTTTCGATAGAAGTTTGTATGGATGCAACATCTTCCTGATACTTTTTATTACACTCTGCGATAATAGCATTGTTTTCCTGTTCAATCTTATCTCGCTGATTCTTTAACTGAACACCCTCACCCTTTAACTGGTTGATTTCTTTAACTAAATCAGAAGTATCTGGCTTATGTATCCCAATTAACTTCTGACCACATGTAGGACAAATATCAGTAACAGAGGATAACTCCTTATACTTGTCTATCTTTCCCTTTAAAGATGCTCTCATTTCTGCTAATCTAACATCAATAGGAGATAAGTCTGTAATATTAGGTTCATTTTTAATCTTCGCCTTTTCGTTATACAGTTTCTTCAACTCTTCATCGTAGTTGTCAAATACTTTAGCAGATAATTCACTATATTGTTTCTTATCATTTACTAAGTCAGATTCTAAAATATCACAAGGAGAAAGATGATTCAATTCATACTGATAATCAGTTATTAATCTCTTATTATTCTCTATGCTAGTAGATAATTGAAGAATATTATCCTCTAACTCACGCTTTTTATCATTCAATGTTACTAATCTCTTAGAAAGTCTATCCTTAATATCCTCAATCATGAAGTCTGAATTAGATAACTGTTCTAAGATTTCTTTTCTGCCACTAGGAGTGTGGTTTGTTAGTTTGTTAGGTAATCCTTGTCCGAGAATGATAACAGAACTTAATAACTTTTCAGTAATGTTAGGAAGATATTGAGATAAAATGGTTTCAGCATCTCTAATACCTTTGTTCTCGATTTCTCTACCATCTACAGTAACTTCCATACCTGCTGGTTTATAGAATCTCTTAACAGTGTACTCTTTTCCATCAACAGTGAAAGATAAATATACCCATGTTTCATCTTCTTTTACATATCTGTTGTGAACATCTTTTACACCTGTTGGAGTAGAACCTGTTAGACACCAAATGATAGAACTAAATGCTGAGGACTTACCTCCACCGTTACTAGAGGCATTATCTTCTTTGTTGTGGTTATATCCCTTTACAGCAATAAAACCATTCTTATTAAACTCATACTCTGAATGTGCATAAGATAGAAAGTTATGCATAATTAACTTATTGAACACTACTTGCATATACTCTCCACCTCTTCCTTTACCAACTTATCCTCACCAAGTTTATCAATCATAAATGTTTGGAATAGTTCAATATGATTTACTTGATTTAACTTCTCTTCTACTTCTTCTTGTTTCTTTTTCTTAGTTTCATTACTTAATAAAACCTTAAAGTATTTAATGTTCTTATCACTACTCAACTTCTTAGTAACATTATCTACCTCATCTCTACCACACTTAAAACTAACTACTGCATTTTTCTTTAACTTCTTTAAATCTGCTAGTTTTGATAAGTGATAGAAATTTAAAGTATAAGGATTTTCAATTAACTCTACTTTACCATCATGAATATGTGCAACAATATGGTTATAGATATTAGCATCTTCACTAAAATTAAGACCTACAAAGTTACCAATATTTAATACATTATCTGCTAAATAAGAACCATTATGGATATGTCCATTAATGAATAACTTTGCACGTTTTAACTTATCTAAATCAAGTCCGTTTACAGTCTTAAACTTACCCACTTGAATACCTGCAATATCATTATGACTAATTGCAATATCGGCAGTATCTAAAAGGGAATAATCAAACTTATCAGGATTGTATAGGTATGGTACATACAATATACCATCAATGTTCTCAATCTCACTAATAACCTTAAATCCTAAGAATTGAAGTAATAGAACAGAGTTACTCTCTTTACTTAACTCATGATTACCAACAATGACAATATGTTCACAGTTAGACCATTGTACCTTTGCTAAAGCACTAATCTCTTCTGCATTTACATCTGAACGGTCAAAGAAATCACCTACATAGATAATCTTCTTAACTCCAAGTTTTGTGGCCTCTTGCTCTACCCAATTTAAACTATCTACACAATAGTCTAATCTATCCTTAATGTAAGATGTATTAACAAAATGTACATCCCCAACAACTAAAATATCCTTATTTACCATGAGTTCGCCTTTCGATATTCCCTTTAACCTTTACTTCTGCCAAATCTAATGTTGGATTATCAATTCCAACACTCTTTAAGTACTCTAACATCTTCTGATACTGTTGTCTAGTTACGTGCATAATTACCTTAATTCTCTCACTATGTAAGAATGTTTCTTCCACTCTAGAGAATGAAATGTTTTGAGCGAATAAAAATGATTCTAATCCACTTGCTTCATAACTGTTTAGATAAACATTACACTTATACACTGTTTTATTCGTTCTTGACAACAAGATATTCGATAATTCAACTGCTAAACACTTACCTAACACAAACACTAATACAGAGTATATATCATCCCCCCGTGTTAGGTTCTTAAATAGATAGGCATAAACAGTGGCATCAATTGCTGTGATTACCATTGTTTGCACCTTATCACCCTTTACAAGTAGGACACTTCTTAAATTAGCAGTTGTAGATGATACAAGTGTTAATATAAATAGTAAAAATAGTCCTGCATAATTTTCCAAAGTGAACCACTCCTTTCTTACTAGTACAAATTACGCCTTCCACTTAATTTGTTCAGGTTTAGCATAATCTAAATCTGGGTTACTATCTAAAAATTCCTTCATCTTTTCTACTTCCACCCTTAACATCATATTTAACATTTCTCTAGTGGATAGACGGTCTGCTTGGTTCATCACGTGCCAAATATGTGCAATACTTTCATAAATTGGTATTAGCACTGTATGGTCTTTTTGCATAACTGCTACACTTAGTAATGTTCTAAATGGCAAATCTTCTGCCTCAATGATGTAAAATACCTTATCAAAAAATAATACTGAAAAACGATGTTCATTTTTCTTTAATACACGCATCTTTCCGTCTTTAATTAACTGAGTTCTCTCTAAATTCATCCTATTTCTCCTATAATACAGTACACATAGTACTATATGCTATCAATATTATAGCAAAAATACAAAAAACTGTCAATAGGTAAAAATAAAAAAGGTGCATAATTTACACCTTTAGTACTTTTCTGCCTCTCCTAATAGCACAATCTGATGAGCAGTCTTAGCGGTTTCCTTGCTTAATAACTCCTCTACCATCTCTAACTCATACATTAACTGAGTGCGAACCTTTTGCAAGTCCTTCATCCGCTTGTTATGTAACTTAATCTGGTTCTTAACAGATGCAATTCGCATACCCTTATGCTCATCGAACATATCTTCTTCGTGGCACTTAGCAACTGATGTGAACTTAGTAACTTCACACCCACACTCATCATCTCGTACCAATGCTAATGCACTTAATGGTAAATTATACTTGTCAAATAACCAAGCATGTGTCTTTAACGCAACTGTATGACACTTTACAACCTTCTTACCAAATACTTCGTACTTTTCCATAATTTTCTCTCTCCTATGACTTTTCAAGTCTTTCTTAAATTTCTACTCCACCCTGCTTTAAGCGAAGTTTTAATGCCTCAAGATACACGTCATCTGTTTGTGACACGTACTTTGTTGTTTTCTTCCAGCGTTCTACTGCTTGTTTTGCACCACTAATGTGGTCATCTGGGCACAACCATGACCCAATACCTTGGGTAATGAATAGTTGTTCCAACTGTTCTTCCAATTGTTCAATCATATATCTCTCCTTACATCAACAATATTAGCACAACTTACACTATCTTGTCAATAGATGAACTACCCACTGCCTAAAGGCAGTGAGCTCCCATACTGTTGGTAGTTACTACCACACCAAGTTCAGATAGGCTGTTTAAGAAACCAACCATCTTCTCGGTGCTAACAGTATCCGTGTTTAACGAGCGATACGTTCCATACCCGCTCAGAAGTACCATCATACTTGCAGAGTGTATATCTCTGTCAGGACTCTCATACCCACAGTGTACACAATGATACTTTCGTTTATCTAAACTATGTTTTGTTAGACAACCACACTCAGGACAGGTCTGAGTTGTAGGAACTGAACTCTCTAACATAATGTTAGATGGATTCTTCTTCAAGTTAGCCTTCACTCTTCCCAAAATTCCATGTTGGACTTGTCTACCAAAACTAAACTTTTGTTTAAATTTTTTACGTTTCCACGAGTTTAACAGCTCGTCTTGGAAACATACGATGTAGTTATTCTTTAGAACAGAGATTAACTTGTTCACTACATCATTTTTCTTGTTATCAATATGTTCAAAGATTCGCTTAATTCGACTTAAGGTTTGCTTATACTGGTTAGAACCCTTGACTTGACGATTTAGTTTTCCCATCAATCCTTTAAGTTGTTCACTTTCTTCCAAGTAAAAGTTTACCTTAATTCCATTAGAGAATGTTAGTTGGTCTTTGATTCCCATGTCTAAACCGAGAATCTCTTTCTCAACATTAGACTGAGGTTGTTTCTTAGTATAAACTGTTAGATGAATATAGAAACCTGAAGGTTTCTTGATGAGTTTTGCATTGGCGAACTCAACTTCATCTAGGCTGATTTGTTCCAAACCGTTCACGACTAAAACACCAATGTTTTGAACACTGATTTTATTGTGAGACTTGATTTTATACGTGTTACCAAACTGCTTAAGGTTGATTTCATTGCACTCGTGCTTGTATTGAAGTCTACCGACTTTAAAACCTTTCTTTTTAGCCTTCGATAAGTTAGATACATTAGTTTTAACACTATCCACTACGGATTGTTTCATCTGTGAGGAGAGATTAAAAATCTCTCTAATCTCAAATTTATCCTTGACCTTAACCTGAACCCTAGATGTATCTTCAAGAGACAAGTTTTCAGTTGCTACCACAGCATTACGCAACCACTTAGCTTCTAAGAAACAACGATTTAACTTCTCTTCCTTAGCACGAGAAAGTTTATTCTCTTGTACTTTCACGGAGAAAACACGGCAATCCATGTTAGAACGTCGTTCTTTTGTGGCACGTAAGGTGTCTTTAATTTTTAAGTTCTTCTCTTCTGACATGTTGTGTTTCTCCTTTCTTCGATATTATACAACAAAGTGTATTTTATTGTCAATCGCTTCTGCCTAAATTCATCTCACAGCTTAAAAGCGTGTGAGCTTTCTTTAGGATTTCTATGTAAATATTACTGTTTCCAACCACTATCGGTTAGGAACTTACTAAATTCTGCTAGAGAAGGGTAAGGTGATTTAATGCCAAATTCCCCAAGATTCCTAATCTTACTGAAATCTAGCGTGCTAATGACTTTAATACGACTACCAGTAATCTCTGTACTAATATCTACTACTGCACCTGATGAGAATAGTTTTGTTAGTACTTCAGTATAGGATTCTTTAACTTCCTTTTCCTTATCCACCTTTGAAGAATAATCTCCAACTGGGTAATTGTCTGTGAATGTTACTGTGGTAATTGTATCTGCATCATGACGTACAATAATTACACTATCTTCTTTCTTGAAAACTTTTTCATTCTTTGCACATCCAGTTAAGGATAACAGAGAAAACAAAACACAAATAATTGCCTTAATCACAATATTCCCCCAATCAATATTAGTGCAAACATAATAACATAGCCGATAATTAACTTCATGTTTTTAAATTTAAACACAGAAATACCAATAGCAAAATCCCAACATAATATAATTACAACTGTTACAATATATGGAATGACCGTAACTGTGTTTGTAACCCATAATATAATAAAGTTGATTGTTAATATAACATACATCGGAATAGCCACAATTCCTAGTAAGATTAAATCATACTTATTTACTAGATGTAATACAAGACCAATAAATACAAAGCAGGAGAGTGTTATAATCATCATATTTAATGGTTCTAACACCTTTTATCCCCCTTTGATAAATATAGCAATGATAGTACTAATGCGATAATTGCACCCCACATCACAGGATTATCTACAACACCCGTACCAATCTGGTCTGTACCTTTCTTTATCTCTTTCTTAGGTTCTTCTGTATTAGGTTTTTCAATCTTACTTTCTGACTTTTTAAAGGTAATCTCATCTACCTTTGTTTTACTGTCAGTAGTTAGCACACTCTCTGTATATAGTGAACCATCTTCTTTTGTTCCTACAAATACATTCAACGAGTACTTATTTTCATAGCCATCTGCGTAGATAGAGTACTCATAGTTACCCACCTTATCATATTCTAAATGAAGTTCTTTTCCTGTAACATCCTTTTTTACCCCATTCTCCTCAACTGTAATTGAATTAGAATCTGAGACAATTGGGATACTAATGGAAACAGTATTTGCAGCATAGACACTAATACTTGAAAATAACACCACAAGAAGTGCTACAATAACTCCCTTTATTTTTCTCATTATAAACAACTCTCCTCTAATGATTTAATCTGCTTAATCATTTCAACTGGTTCAGATACTTGTACTGAAATCTTTCTTGTTTTATCTTGTCTTTGGTGTATGTAAGCTGTTGCTTCGTATTCTTCCTCTCGATAGGAAATATATAGGTTAATGAGTTTATCATTGATGACCTTTACGCCAACTAATCTTGTAAGGTTATTCTCTAGTACCCTAACTACATAGTTATTTTCAATCAAATAATTCTTAATTTCTTCCATCGTATTCACCTCTGTACTGTTCTTTTGATATTTCCTCTAACTCACCTATTAGCACAGTTCTATTTGTATCTGTTGTTGTCTTACAAGTCGTTAGAGCAACTGTCTTTTTCTCATTATAGAACTTTCTCTCAGAATTGTCAACATCCAATGAAAAGACTTCCTTATCATAAGCACTTGTTTCAAAACATTGTATGAAAGTGATTTTATATATCTTCTCTTTCGTGAGTAAATGCCCTGTTAAATGCTTGGAAAAGAACTTATTATCAATAAACTTCTCTAAATCTCCAAACATCTTTCCACCTGCCATATGATGACCATATAAGATGTTATAATCATTAATAAATGAACTATCATTCTTAAAATCTAAGAAAATACTTCCTGCGAGAGAATATTTACCAAAACAATCCTTATTAATGTACTCTAAATTATCTTTCCCTTGCATAATAGGATAATCTATATGAGTGTCAGGTATCTGCAACCAAGCAATCGCATTAGGTACATCCTCAAAAGTTATTCCATCTTCTGTTACAGTAGGTTTGTATCCTAGTGCTTGTGTAATATCTGCTTTATTATACACATTGTAATTATCCACCAGACAATAACCACCAAGAAACATACAAATCAACCCTACGACAACAATCACATTATCAATAAAGTTGTTTGTATGTTTAAATGGATAAGACTTATTCAAATCCTTAATTTTCTTGGTGATATTCATTCACTAATTCTCTTCTTTCTTTTTGTTGGCAGATAGCATTATCATTGCACCCCCAACTAATACAACCACAAAGTATGGCATTGTTGTTAATAAGATACCAGTAGGAATTACTCCTGTCTTACTATTCGTAAAACCCGTCTTAACATCAAGGTTATTCATTGTACCAGCTTGTGCACCTGTATATGATTCTTCCTCTGTTTCACCAGTAATACCATTTGTAGATACGTAATCTTCTGCATCTTCTGTTAATTCATACTTAACACCCTTAGCAAGACCCTTAACAGTAACAAAAGTATTATTAGTCATCTTAAATGTTCTAGTAGCACTTCCTTGTTCATCTGTTACTAAAACTGTCTTCGTACCTGTTTCTGGTTCATCCTGTGCTTCACTACGATTCCCATTATACTCGATTGTATATTTACTATTTGGAGTAGCATTAGTAATCTTTAATGTAAAGGTAAATTCCTTATACTTATTTCCTTGATTACCTGTAATCTTCTTACCAAATGTTAAATCAGCAGATTCAAATGTATTTACAAAACCTGTCACCTTATCTGCTAAAGTGTATTGACCATCACCCTCTACCTGTGGGTTTAATTCAATGTCTGTTGCATTTGAATGTAATACATAGCCACTAACTGCTAATGTACCATCCTTGTCTGTAACAAATACATCCATTATCTTATCTGTGTCATTTGTAACACCTGTATTTGTACCTGTTTCTGAAATAATGTATCTATAAATCCCAGGTTCTGTAAAGTTACATCCTGAAAAATCAATCTTACCTGTTTTCTTAACAAATTGTTTTCCAGCAGGAACTTCCCCAGTTGAGCCAATTTCTCCTGTTGTGGCTACATTCTCTGTATCACTTGCATTGAATGTAATATCTTCGATTGTAGGAGTTCCAACACCTGCCATAATCTTAGCATGTGTCTTATCTCCCACTTTAGCAACACCTGCCTTTACCTTAAATGAAAATGTTGCATTAGGTACTTGAATACCCTCATCCATGACAAAGTACTTTTCAAACTGTGATTCAGTACCATCAACACCTGTATAGTTTGTGTTTGTGTTGGCATCTCCAATTGCGTGTGCCTGTGTAATTGCTCCAGATAATGCTAAGGCTGTAATAGCAAAACTACCAATTAAATTCTTAATTCTCATTCTTTCTCCTTTTTATTAATAAAATACCTAATACTGAAATTCCTATAATGATAAATATTCCACCATTATCTAAGATAATTCCAGTAGGTATTAATCCACCTTTCTCATTTGTGAACACTACTGACATCTTCTGGTCAGGTGTCCTAAACAACCAATTTGTCTTTCCTATTACACTGGATACATAATCTTCTGCATCCTCTGAAACTGTATAGGAACAACCAATTGGCAAATCCGTAATTCTTAATGTTTGTTTATGACCTAATGGTACTGTAATTGTACCATTGCCACTGTTGTCTGTAAATAGCGTGTACCCTTGACCTAAATTATACTTCATGTTAGGAATTGCTCTTTTTACAGATATTGTAATGTTAAATCGTTGAAATGTACTTGCTTGATTACCCTTTATCAGTTTAGTGACTTCTAACGTATTAGTCGCAAGTTTTCCATAGTATTCAAATGTCTTACTTCCTTCGTCACCAATAACATAATTAGCAATCTCTAATTTACCATTATTGTCGATTACGTACACATATAGGTATTCAAACTCATTATCTGTTAGGTGATACACTGTATCTCTTTCTAATGACTTATATGAGGTAAAATAGCCATGTATAGAGTACTTATATACATTAGGTTCAGTGAACGTTAAACCACTTAAATCAACACTTATTTCAGTCGTACCCGTGTTCCGTAATTCCTCTGTTACAGGAGTTGAATAAAACACTGAACCAGTACCTCGTTTATAATTTATATCATCTTCGCCTTGTATATCAAGAACAAAGTGGGAACTATCAAAGATACTTCTTTCATGCTTATTCGTATCTACAAGATGTAGTTTTATGTTAATTGTTCCACCTGTTATTTCTTCATAACCACTAGCAAATGCTTTGATAGGAAACAGACAAAGAAAGATAACAAATAAGATAATCTTCTTCATCAGAAACCTCTACGTCTAATTAAAAAGAATATTTTACCTGCAATATCTTTCTCTTGTATTGTATTAAACTCTCTACTGTCAGATATTTCTTCTCTGTAATCATTTAATACAAACAATTCACCCTGTTTTAACTTTACTGGATAAGTTATATCCCCACGTTGTAACAATGAGTTAGTAACACCTAAGACCTGTTGTCCATCAACTGTAAGTATTCCTTTTTCAGTAATATTTACTTCTTGATTCTCTTTTGCTATAACTCTATATAAAGTATTGTTATACAAGATAATATCGTCTATATGTGTATGCTTATCATACTTCTCAATAAAACATAAATCACCATCACGTATTGACGGAAACATATTATTGTTGTAGTATATAAACATACTTCCGATATAGGTGTGTATTAGAAATAAGGTGATTACAATGAGTACTAGCTTTTTTATCAGTCTTATCATAAATTCCTTCCTAAAAATGAAAGGGAAAAAGCACTACTTTTACATAGCACTGATTCCCTATAAAATTTTTATAACTTTGTTGCAAAAATCTATTGACACATCACTAAACATAGTCTATACTAAGGGTACAAGTTGAGTGATGAGTTAATTACTCACATGTAGTATATGCTGGTGTATCAACAACTGTTTCAGTCCAAGCCTGAGATACTACTTGAGTTTCGTAGTGACCAACTTCGTCATAGTGAGTAGTATTTGGTTGATTTTCAGCACGGACACTGTAAGATAAACCATTACTTGCAGTATAATCAGCAACCCTGTTTGCAAAATCTGCACTGCCGTCTTGATACCACTTCTCACCATTAGAGAACTGAACATAGTAAACTAATGTATAAGTTGTTTCATCGTGAGCAGGAGTATCTACTACCCAAACCTGTTGAGTTACTGCTTCGTGATAAACGTTGTGAGTAACTGCCTCGTGATAAACTGTCTTACAACCATTATCAGATACAGTATTCTTATTAGAAGAAGTATTATTAGAAACGTTAGTAGAAGTGTTTGTATCTGTAACCTCAGTAGTCTTTGTTTCCTCTACCTTAGTATCAGACTTCTTATCTTCCTTAACTTCCTGCTTATTATCTTTCTTATCTTCTTTCTTAGTATCAGACTTTACAGTATTCTTCTTATCAGACTTATCTTCCTTAGTTGTAACTTCAGAAGTTTTTTCTGTATTAGTCTTGACATCAGACTTTTTATTTGCTAACATATACACAGATACAGCGATTAAGATTGCTACGATTACTGCGATTACTACATTCTTCTTATTGATAAACTTTTTCATAGTTATTTTCTCCTTGGGCTAAATTTAGCCTTTTTATTTTGATATTTTTTGGCGTCTTTTCTTTGGCAGGCGAGCTAAATTTAGTTGAGAGTTTTAGATTTGATGGTAGCACATTTTATAAAAAGCAAGTGGTTAAAAATGAGAGCTTTTACTTTTTAAAAAACGAA
>ERZ773045.286-NODE-286-length-27132-cov-8.870998_pt1 | contig 27132 bp, 16 predicted proteins | sample MGYA00580635_ERZ773045 | MGnify/ENA primary metagenome ERZ773045 (study PRJEB29015, sample SAMEA2738115) | human oral metagenome | biome: human oral; feature: human-associated habitat; material: saliva | place: China | collected 2261 ...
CCCGCTCTATGCGAGTAATTGGTGACAGTGTCTACGTAACTGAAGCTGCTCGCGGTAAGGGTGGCGGCATTAAGGTTTTCAATGCTAAGCAGCTTGACGCCGCCCCCACCACCATTGACTTGCCCGAAGGTGCAGTGCCGATGGACTTTGATGTGGATAGCGTCAGTGGGCGCCTGTTTACGGTAGACCTGAAGCTGAACAAGGCATACGTAATTGACACTAAGAACTCTAACCAGGTCACCAGCTATGACCTGCCTGGCGCTAATGGCGCCTCGGGTGTGGCCTATGATCCGGCCAACAACCGTTTGTTTGTAGCCAACCAGAGCTCTAACAATGCAGTGGTGCTGGACCTGAGCACCGGCAAGGTGATTGCCGATATTCCTACCGGCAACCAAGCCCTGAGCGCTGTCTACTCCAACGGCTACGTCTACGTGGGTAACCGCACCGCCGGCACGGTTAGCGTAATTAACGCTTCCAGCTTGAAGGTTGAGGCTATTTTGCCCACCGGCACTAACCCCAACCACCTGTCGGTTAACCCTGATGGCAGCGTGAATGTGTTGGATAAGGCTCCCAGCAATAACCAGATCTTCCGTATCGCCCGTAAGGGAGCTACCCCGACGCCGACCACGCCGGCGCCCACGCCCACCGCTGCACCCACCAGCCCGGCTAACCCCACGGCTGCGCCAACTGCAGCCCCGGTGCCTACCGCCCCGGCTAGCCCAACCCCGGCGCCCTCTACTCCGGCTCCTAGCAGCCCGGCTAAGCCCAGCGCCTCAGCAACTGCGCCGGTAACCATTACCCCACTGCCGGGTAAGGTCACTGGCGCTCCGCTGCAGCCCAAGGGCGCCGCTAACCAGGCCGAGGGCGCCCGCCCGAGCCTGGCTAAGACTGGTGCAGCCAGCATTGTGGGCCTGGCTGCGCTGGCATTGATCGGCGCCGGCGCCTTTATGCTGCGTTCACGCCGCCGCGCCTGAGCTAGCCCGGTATCGGGTTAGCTCAGCGTCATCATTTAAGACACAAGTGGGGGGTCGAAGCTTTGCTTCGACCCCCCACTTACACTTTGGTTTCTTTACTACATACCCAAAGCTTCTTTATTGCTTTGCTAGTAGTTTGCCTAATGTTTAGGTGTTTAGCACAGTAGACCTTCGCGCTGGGCCTGGGTTAGCAGAGCCGGGCGGCTGGTTTCTTCCATGCCGTTGTTGGCGCAGGTTTGGCGCCCTAGCGATGTATATCTATTCACTGTGGCCACGGTCAGGCCCAGTGCGTTAGAAGTTTCCTTGGCAGTGTGTCCCTGCGCATAGGAAAGCAGCACATCACGGCGGCGTCCCTGCAGGTTATCGGTGATGACATAGTCGATGTAGGGGCGCACCTGCACCCACGAAACCGGGCTTAAGCGCCTGCCAGTGGCCACTTCCAGTACCGCGCGACGCAGCTCAGATCCGGACACACACCGAGTAAGCACGGCCTGCACACCTAATTCACATACGCTACGCAGCAAATAGGGCTGTTCTGAGCTTTGATATGCCACTACTGGCACTTTAGCTTTTGTAAGCTGTTCTACTTGCTCAATAACTTTATTGGTGCGCTGCGCATCTAAATCAACGACCGCCACATTTATACGACGCTGATTTAAACCTAGCTGCGCAATATCGTTAAGATAAATAATCTGATTAGTTTGCGCCACTTTAGCTAAGGCTGCGTACAGACCTAAACGTAATACTTCGCAGTCACCAATGATAGCGATGCTATAGCGCTCAGATTGCCGAGATGGCACATATAGATTAGCCACCAGCTTCCCTCCAAACTGCGTGCCAATACGATACTAGCGCGACATAACCCAGGCAGTATTGCAACGCTATCGCAGCAATTCCTTGATGCGCACCCTACTGCGGATTAGATAAAACCAACTATGGAACGTAACAGTAATACAGAGTTTAAAGCTTGCTAAATTCTAAAAAATTTAATTCTTGCCAGTTAAAACCGGCGTATAGCAATATTACTTCAGAAACGCCTCCATTGGCTGAAAATTCAATCACGGTTCTATTACAGTTCACTGAAAAGTTTCTAGGCATTTGCCTGGCATTTCATGGACATTGCCTGTATTCGAATGTATAAGCAAATGCGACCGCCGTAATTAAATTACCGCAGTCGCACAATTATGCATAGCTTTTGCAAGCTTTTTACCCAAGCTGGCTGGGGAAGGCCGCAAACATTGATTGCGCCGCCTCCAATTCAGAAACTTCCAACTCTAAGTTATCCACCAAAACTTCCAGTGCCCCCATCACCTCGGCCACCTGCGCTGAGCTAGTAAACAGCACCCGCGCACACAGGTCATTGCCGTGCTGGCGCCAAGCGTAGAAACCAGTTAGGCGCAGGCTGTGGTGACCGACGTCGTCGCCATCAGAAAACGCCCCCAGCGAGCGGTAAACCACCTTCCCGCTAGCCAGTTTATGCTCCTCAGCCCGAACTGGCCCCTGCTGCCCCTCCCCCACGGTGATCAGCTCAGTCAAAGCCTGGGCCTCATCACCTTTAGACGGGTAGGCGTACAGATCCAGTACAGCCGGCGCCAGCAGCTGCGAGGGCAGGTACAGGAAACGCGCGAAGGCCTCCTCGTCGGCAGGCAGGCGATCAATACGGGCCACCATCTCCATAAACGCCTGCTGTACCCCAGCATCGGCATAGACGGGGGCGGCCTGGAGCTGCTCCACCCAGCCGGGCTCTACATAAACCCAGTTGCCGTCAGTTTGGGCGCTCCAGTTCATGGTTGCATCCTCAGGCTGCGGGCGACGGCGTCGTACAGGTGCAGCAGCGAGGTGGCCAGCTGGTCGTGCTCGGGGCTTGAGGGCAGGTTGATGTAACCGGTTAGGGTCACGATCGCTTCGGTGACGTCGGGGTTGGCCAGGAAGTAGGTGATCTGCCGCGATACCACCTGCGGCACCTCGGGCAACTGCACGTTGAGCTCCTGGTTTACGGCCTCAGCGGTGGAGCGCAGCAGGTCCTCGCCGTCACGTAGGGACATGGTGCGCATGACGACGCTGTGCCCGTCCTCGATCACCTCGGCTTGGCCGTTGTCGCGGCCGATGGCGAGCATGGCGTCCATAGGGGCGACGTCGTCGGTCAGTGGTAGCGGCACCACGAACATGGAGGCACCGGTGAGCACCCCGGCAGTAGGCTCAACTTCCACCAGGAAGTTGGTGGCGCCCGCCTGCTTGAGGGCCTCAGCCTGGGAGCGGAATTGACGGTCAATTAGGTCGCGTACCTGCTCCGTCTTGCCGCTTTGCCCCAGGTAGGTCATGAAGCGGTCACCAACCTGACGGGTCTGCTCAACTAGATCGCCGTTCAGATCAATATCAGCCCAGTTGCCCGGGACAATGTAACTAACTTTCATGAGTAATCCTCCATGTTTTGCGCGCCTACCTGCGCGTCAAAGCCTCAATAACCGGCAGCTAAGCCTACTCGCCACCAACAAGAGCCTTCTTAACTCCGTGTGCTACTTCCCCGTAACCTCTAGCCGTACCAGCTAGCACGTCACCAGCGCCTTTAGCTACACCAGCAGCAACGTCACCCGCAGCTTGCGCAGTGCCCGCAATACCTTCTGTGACCGCACCTGCATAGTCACCTTGGTTCCAGGCACCAGCAACTCGCATACCACTAGTAGTAAGGTGTTGAGCGGCGTCATTAGCCCCAGAAGCTATATCTGAGCCAGCATTGACGTAACCATTACCTACTTCGCCAAGGCCATTAGCGTAGCCATCAGCCACATATCCGAGAGCTACAGTGGTGGTGGGCCTACCGGAGACAGCGATATGGTTCACGCTGGGGTTTTCGTATTGAGCATCTAGCCGCCCATACATACGTTCCACACTGTGGTTATAGCCAATACCATCAAAGGGGCTTGCACCTTCACTGGCAGGAATAATATGACGCTCCCCGTATGCACGCGGCGCAATAAGCTCAACAGGTAATGAGCCATTCAGACCATCTTGAACATTATTCAACGGGTCTAGTGCATAGCTGTAGGCCTTAACGTTAGAGCCATCCGAGGGTGACTGCGTCCCAAAGTTATTCATACAGTTACCTCGTGCAAGTGCCTCACTGGTAAATGATACCCCTGCAGCATTGAAGGTTACCGCTTGTCCGCCAGTTGCTATGGCCGCAACTGAAGCTAGTTCACCACCCAGCGAGTGGCCAGTAAAGTCAACATTTTCAGGACCTACTGCCTTAGCTACTTTGGTAGACAATGCTATGGCGTTTAATACTTGAGGCGAAGTCATACCGAGGTTGAAATTAGTGCCGCCCAGAATGTCGTTGCCAACGTCTAAAAAGCGTTGTCGATCTGGCTCAGTGCCACGGAAAGCCAGCACATACTTACCATCAGCATTCTGGTACACACTAGCCTGCATACCATGCTCAGTGTCTAACTCAGACGGGTCAATCCCTAGCCTCTTCAGCTCCTCAGCATCAACCTTGCGCCAACCATCAGGGATAGGGTCACCAGTTTCATAAGCAGCCTGAGCCAGACGCGCATAGTCCGCATCACGCCCAGCTTCACCCTCACGCGGCTTGCCATTGTAAGGATCTTGTCCTGCGGTATTTGCGGTTTTACCCAAGCCAGTCGCAACCTGGAGAGCCTTAGCTAGCATTGCCGCAGTCGCACCAAGTGACCCATTAACTGCAGAAGCCTTCTCCTGCTCATCAGCCTGCTGGTTCAAACTGGTGTTACGCTCACGTAGAGAGTCCACCACATTACGCACCAACACAGTTAAGTTGGAATCCCAGTCAGACTTGAACGCATCAGCGTCTTCACCTACCCAGCCAGCGCTGTGTAGCTGCCCATTAATCGAGTTAACAACGTCTTCAAGTGAAGTCGCCTTGTCACCAAACAACTGCGCTAAAGCACGTAACTGCTCAACATCAGCACCAACACTAGCCACGAGCAACCCTTCCTAAACAAATTCACGATGCACTGTTGCCACAGCGCACTTACATCTGCCCTCAAATTACCCTGTTAGCGTTAGGTAGCCCTATGGGGACAAAACCCCACTAGTCCCCAGGCCAAGAGCACTTTGAAAGTAGGGTTGCTAACTTTCTTGCGCCTACTCGCCGCCAAGAATAGCTTTCTTGAATCCGTGTATAGCTTCCCCGGCGCCCTTGACCGTACCAACCACCACATCGCCGGCGCCCTTAACCGCACCAACCGCAACGTCACCCACAGCTTGTGCAGTACCTGCAGCGGTTTCCGTGGCGGCACCTACATAGTCGCCACGGTTCCAGGCTTGGCCGGCACGGTCAAGACCAGAGTTAAAGTGCTGCCCGGCGTCATTAAAACCAGAGCCTACGTCATTGACACCATTGGCGATACCGTTACCTACTTCGCCGATACCGTTAACGATTCCCGTACCCACATTTCCAATAGCTACAGTGGTGGTGGGCCTACCGGAAGCAGCGATATGGTTCGCGCTGGGGTTGTCGTATTGAGCGTCTAGAGCCCCATACAGGCGTGCCATCTCATGGTTATAGCCAAAATCATGAGGATCTGCGCCTTCACTGGCAGGAATAATATGGCGTTCACCGTATGCACGCGGAGCAATCAAGTCCGCATGACCAAGTAGCCCAGAATCATGTGCCATATCTTGCCCCCCATTAAGTGGGTCATAGGCATAGCAATAGGCTTTAACATTAGAGCCGTCCATAGGGGCCTGCGCATTAAAACCAAAGTTGTTTATGCAGTTAGCTCGCGCGATAGTTTCACTGGTAACTGAGAGCCCCGCAGCGTTAAAGGTTACTGCTTTCCCACCGGTAGCTAATGCTCCAGCTGAGGCCAGCTCGCCACCCAGCGAGTGACCGGTAAAGTCAACGTTTTCACGGCCCACCGCTTTAGCCAATTTAGTAGACACATTTATTGCATCCAACACTTGAGGCGATGTAGCGACACCGCCCGCAACATCATTGGCAATATCCAAAGCTGCTTGTCGGCTAGGCTCAGTGCCACGGAAAGCCAACACATACTTACCGTCAGCATTTTGGTAGATAGTGGCCTGCATACCGTTTGCAGTGTCTAGCTCAGAGGGGTCAATACCTAGCTTCTTCAGCTCCTCAGCATCAACCTTGCGCCAACCATCAGGGATAGGGTCACCTTCTTCATAGGCCGCCTGAGCCAAGCGCGCATAGTCTGCGTCGCGTCCCTCTTCACCTTCACGCGGCTTGCCGTTGTAAGGATCCGAACCAGAAGAACCATTTGCAGCTTTAGCAGCTGAACCTGCCCCAGCTGTACTCGCAGAGCCATTAACAGCGGAGGCTTTCTCCTGCTCATCAGCCTGCTGGTTAAGGTTAGTGTTGCGCTCACGCAGAGAGTCCACCACATTACGCACCAAAGCGGTCAGGTTTGAATCCCAATCAGCTTTAAAGGTGTCGGCGTCTTCGCCCACCCAGCCAGCGCTGTGTAGCTGCCCATTAATTGAGCTCACAACGTCTTCAAGTGAAGTCGCCTTGTCACCAAACAACTGCGCTAAAGCACGTAACTGCTCAACATCAGCACCAACACTAGCCACGAGCAAGCCTTCCTAAACAAATTTCACTGCGCGCCACTGAGGCAACGCACTAACAACTGCACCCAAATTACCCTGTTTAAGCGAGCCTATGGGAGCAAAACCCCATTAGTGACTCAACTCAGATCCACTAAAAGCAGGGTTTTAGCTTTCTACCGAGCGCTCAGGAATCTCCACAAAATCGGTGGGATATTGGGTGCTCAGCTGGGGCAGTTCAGGCAGGTAATTGATGGGGCTAGCGCCATCACCAAAAACATGCACGCCCTGCTGCCCAAACTTGCCGCTCGCGCCGATCCCGCTGACTGCAAAACTGCCGCTCGAACCACTTATACCGGCATCCTCAAAACTGCCACTTGATCCGGTTACGCCGGCACCACCAAAACTACCGCTCGAACCGCTTATACCGGAATCCTCAAAACTGCCACTTGATCCGGTTATGCCGGCGCTGCCACTGCCACCGCCGCCACCAAAACTACCGCTCGAACCGCTTATACCTCCGCCGCCGTAGCTACTCCCGACGACGCCACCAGCGCCGCCACCACCGGAAGCCTGCTCCTGCTCGTCAGCGTTACGGTTTAGATCCCAGCTAGCTTGCGCCAACGCCTGCGCCGCATTGCGCAGTTGCGGGGCCAAAACACTATCCCAGTCATCCTTGAACTTATCGCCGTCGCTACCTTGCCAATCCGTAGCAGAAACCAAAGCCTTTAAAGCCAAGTTAACGTCGTTATCCAGAACCTGAGATTTGTTGTTAAAAGTCTGTGCCAGCTGTCGCAGACTCTCAACGTCTGCCCCATAAAGCGCCATAGAAACCCCTCAAACGGTAGTGTTAGAAAAGCTCTTTTAAAAAAATCTTAAGCGAAAGTTAGGGCCGAGGCGCTTAAAGCACCTCGGCCCCACTTTTAACACGCTAGAAGCCAATCAAGGCTGCTGCGATCAGTGACCAGAAGCCTGCTCCTGCTCGTCAGCGTTGTTGTTAGCGGTGGTCTGAGCCTGACGTAGGGCGTCAGCAACGTTGCGCAGCTGGGAGGACAGGGTGCCTTCCCACTCGCTCTTGAACTGGTCGGCGTCGGTACCCTTCCAGTCAACGGACTGGACCTGGCCGGAGATGGTGGAGATTACGTCCTCGACGGTCTGAGCCTTCTCACCGAACTGCTGCGCAAGTGCCCGTACGCCCTCAATGTCCATACCTAGGAATGCCATGGTATTTCCTTTCATGTAGTAGCTAAGTTCCGCGCTTCAAGCCGGAACCTTTCGACAAGAAAATAATGCAACCTATCGCCACACCCAACAATGGGGACCAATCCCCCTGCCACCCGGGTTAACTAGCTTTTGCTTGCAAAACCGCCACTATCTGGGCTTTAACTAGCCACAATTTGCACCTTGACAGCCTTGGCAGCACTGATCCAGTACCCGCGTCCCGGCACCATTTCCCCACGCTGGATGCGCGGAGTGGGGGTGCGCAGCAGGGTTTCACCGTCGCCCGTATCAGGCTGAATCAGCAAACCAGTACGCGAATTCTTAATCTCTGCCAGCATCGGCGAGTAACCAGACCAGCCGGAAGTCTCACCCTCAGCAATCACCAAGTGACCGCTACGCTTAGCCTGCTTAACCGCAGCCAACAGGTCCTTTTCAACCGGCGTGCCCACAACTTCGGGGTAGTGCTCCACTACCAACACCAGCAGCGGGTGGTTGTCGGGGGCCTGCATGGCAACGTAATCCTTGATTTTCTCCAGGCCTTCCTTGATCTGCTCGTCGCCCACCATGGTCAAATCCCACAGCCCAGCCACATCGGCCAAAGCCGAACGGCGCGGAGAAATAAACACCCGGCGCACCTTGGGATCCCACTGCTTTAGTGAGCCAGCCAACCAAAGCAGCGCCGACGTCGTCGCCGCCTGAGGCGGACCCGCCACCATCATGGCCCCAGTAGGCACAAACGTGGCCGGATCCAGATCCTGCGAAGCCATACCCAGCACCGGCCAGCCCTGGTAAACCTTAGGCAAGTCAGCTTCGCTAAGCTCAGTGGGCAGGTTAGCGATAGCCTCCGGCTTGATGCGGCCTTGACGGCTCAGGTACTTACCGAAAGCCTCAATGAGCTGGGCCTGGGCCATCTCATTAGAAGAGTCACCCATAATCGCCAACTGCATTTCACGCCCGTCACCCATAATCATGGCACGCCCAGGCGGGCTAGCAGGGCTGAGCACATCCTTGGCCACACCAAAGTTGATGTAGTCATCCATATTGGATTGACGCAGCACCACCTTCATCAAGAAAGCAGACAAAACATTGCCGCGATAAGGCGTAGTCCAGTCACAGGTAGCCGCCACGTGCACACCCACACTGCGCCCATCAGTCAAAATACGCTGCAAAATATCCAGGTTAGCGGCGCCGTAAACAGTCTTCTCATATTCACTACGCATCGCCCCCAAACCATCAAGCAGCAGCAAAATTCGGTGGTCATTGGTGTGACCACTAATGCGCTGATAGTCGCTGAGCGTGGCCGCACTAGCCGCCGTAAACCGGTCAGTGCGCTCATCAATAATGGAGCTGAGCTTACGCAGCAAACGCTCCACACCTTCAGAGTCATCGCCAGAAACAATCGTGCCCACACTGGGCAGCTTCTCCAGCACCTTCAAAGAGGCCCCGGCAAAGTCCATGCCGTAAATATCCACCGCACCCGAGCGCGGAGTAATGGAGGCCGCCAAAGCCAAACTACGCAGCGCCGTCGACTTGCCGCTACCGGCAGCCCCAAAGAAACAAATATTGGAGTCTTTCTCAGGTAGGAAGTAAGCGGGCACCTGGCTTTGATGCACCGGATCATCCACCACGCCCAACACCAGTTTGGTGTCGCGCCGCTGCGGCAGACGGTTAAGGTCATAGGCGCTAGCCAACTCATCGAGCCATGGTTTACGCGGCACCGGCAGGCCCGCAATGCGCGCCGCCTGCCCCACCGTTGCCACCACGCGGTCAATATCCTTATCGATACTGCGCCCGCTGGTTTGCACCTTAGCCACCTGCCAGGGGTTAAGCGCCCCGAAAGTCATCTCATCGACGCTCACCGAAGCGCCGGTAGCCTGCGCACTGGTACGCGCCCCCGGGTAGGCCGACTGGAACGGGGTAATACGCCCCGGCCCGGTCTTAGCCGCACCGCGTCCAGGGATTTCCGGCGGGAAGTGGGCGGCGATCTTCTCCCCCAGCACGTCTTGGGAGTCAGACTCGTCGGCCATACGCAGCGCCACACGCAAGTTAGTGTTAGCGCGCAGGTTGTCTTTAATGACGCCGGCGGGGCGCTGGGTGGCCATGATTAGGTGCAGTCCCAGCGAACGGCCACGTTGGGCGACGTCGACGACGCCGTCAACGAACTCAGGCACCTCACCTGCCAGGGCCGCGAACTCATCAACCACAATAATCAGCGACGGCGGGCACTCGGGGTCACCGGATTTTTCCAGCTCAGCCAGGTCTTTTTTACCCTTTTCGTTAAGCAGGCGCTCACGGTAGTGGATTTCGGCGCCCAGCGAGGTCAGGGCGCGACGCACCATGGCGGGCGAAAGGTCGGTCACCAAACCCACACAGTGTGGCAGGTGGGTACAGGCAGCGAAAGCTGAACCACCCTTATAGTCCACAAACAGGAAGGTAAGGCGGTCAGGTGAAACCGCCTGGGCCATACCCAGCACCCAGGATTGGAGGAACTCACTCTTACCGGCACCGGTGGTACCACCCACCAGGGCGTGGGGGCCGTGCACGCGCAGATCCAGCGCCAAGGGGGCGTCGGCCCCCTGCCCTACCAGGGCGGAGAGGGAGACGGGCCGGTCCATGGGCACAGTCTTGGTGCGGTCAATGATGGAGTTAGTGGCTTGCCAACGGGCCACCTGGGCGGAGGCGTCGTCGGCCAATTCAGCGCCGGTAAGCGAGATGAAGCTAATCGAACGCGGCAGGTCAGAGTCGTCATCCACGGGCACACCCGCATCCACCATGGGCGACATGTGCTTAGCTAGCGCCCGCACTTGGCTTAGCCCCAGGTTTTCGGGGCGCACATTGGTGGCGTTAACGCTGCGGCGCACAAAACCCACAGTGGACTCACTACCAGACACTGTCAGGTAGGAGCGGCAGGCGGCGGGCACCTGGCTGGCAGATTCAGCCACCCAAATCACGTGCACGCCCACATCCGGGCCGCTCTCCACAATACGGTTAAGTCGGGCCTGATCCACCTGGGATTGATCAACAATCACCACCACGTCGGGCACATGCAGGGCGTCTTTTTCTTCAACTGTGGGGTTGAGCGGGCCACGCGGGCGTGGGCGGGTCTGCAGGCGCTGGAAAATAATTTCTTCCAGGTGCGAGACCAGCGAGGCACCCACCGCCGCGTCAGCCGCTAAATGCAGCTCCCCTAGCGGCGAGAAGGGCGAAGCGGTGTGGGGTAGCCATTCAAGCCAGTCCCAGCGCGAGCGCCCAGCCGGGTCGGTTAGGCAGGCCACCACCAGCTCAGCGGGCGAGTGCATACACACCAGCTGGGTGATTACCGCGCGCGCCACCGGGTCAATATCTGCGCGCAGCCCGCTAATACCAAACGCCCCGTCTTGGCGCAGGTTAACCACAATCGGCACGTCGTCGATCATGGCGTATTGGGCGCGCAGGGCCGCAATGGTGGATAGGCACTGGGGTAGGCCGTTTTTGGCTTCTTTGTCTTTTTCCATCCGGGCCACGGGTAGGTCTGTGCCCAGGCCGATACGGATCTGCATAAATTCGGGGTGTTCAGGGCGGCGCGACCACAGCAGTGGGCCCCCCATTTCGGCGTGGCGCACAATAGCTTCAATGGGCGGGTATTGCTGTTTGCGCACTTCGCGTTCGTTAGCAAATACCTGCTCAATGTGTTTTTGGGTTTCTTTAATTGCAACCTCAAAGGCTTCTAGCTGCTCTTTAAGGGCGCGTTTGCGCCGCCACTTGCCGTCAACCCACATACCACCCATCATCATGGGGCTCATGCATACGAACATGAGCGAGTAGGGGTTGTGGGTCACCGAATACATCATCAAACCCATAAAGGCCGGCGCCAGCATGGCGATGAAGGGCAGCGGGTTGGGGTTTTGCTGGGTGGGGGCCTCAGGCAGTTTAATTTCTACCGCTGGGGTGCGCGGCACTACGCGCGGGGTGCGGATGAAGTTAATGCCGGCGCTTCCGGCGGCGTCGGTGGCGCTTAGGGTGGTGGTCACCAGGGCCACCTTCACCTCAGATTTACCGATTTTGACACTGTCTAGGGGCCCCAGCTTTAGGCGCTGCACCCGCTGGCCATTAACGACGACGCCGTTAGAGGAGTTCAGGTCACGTACTTCTACTTCGGTGCCTACTACCACCCGCATATGCTGCTTGGAAACCATCGGGTCGCTAAGGCTGACGTCTACATTGTCGTCGCGCCCCACCAGGTTGGAGCCCTCATAGAGCGGGAAAACCCGGCCCCTATCAGGCCCTGAAACCACTGACAATACGGCCACGTGCTCACCGGCCACATTGGTGTCTGCCGGGTTTTGCATTAGGGAGACTTTAGCGCCCGAGTGCAGCCCGGAGTCTTCCAGCAAGGTGTCGCTGGTTAGGGCGCGAGCGCGCCCACGCCCGGCGGTGTCAATAATGTTGATGGAGACCGTGGCCGGATCTATGGCCTGGCCGGCTTCACTTGGTCCGGCACTAGCCAGTGCGGCAGCTACGTCCCCTACCGTCGCGGTGGCGTCCGTGGTGATTTGCAGGTTATGCGAGCCGTCGCCGCGCAGTAGGTTAAGACGTAGTTTCATTCGTGGGCACCATCTAATAGGGGAAGGTCTTCAGGGGTTACCAGGCGTGAGGACAGGGCATATTCCACCAGCTGCACGCGCCGGTGGGAGGCATGGGAGCCAGCCCCGCCACGCATCCCCTTAACGCCAGCCCGGTCAAGCTTGTCGCAGACATTGTCTAGCTTGCGGTTGAAACGGGTGATACCCCAGCCTAGGCGCGCGGCGGCGTCGACGTTACGCGGCAGAGAAACCGTGCCGGTACCAGCCCTACGCAACCACGGCTCAGCCAAAGACAAAATCAGCAGCTTTTGGCTTTCGGTGAGCACCACCATGCCCATAGTGGCCTGGCCGGTGTCGCTATCTGCCTCAGCGGCCTCAGCTTGTGCCGACTCACGGTTTTCATAGGAGGGGCAGGGCACTTCCGCCAGGATCTCATAGGTGGTGGAGCCGGCACTGAAAACTACCGCCATCTGCCCAAACACCATAGGCACGCGCACCCCGGGGGTAACCCAGGCGCGTGAGGCCCCAGCCATGTCGGCCACGGTGGCCCCCAGGCGCGAGCCCTGGTTGTGCACCCACCATAGGCCGTTTTGGAATTCAAACACCAAGAATTTGCGGTGCAGGAAGGGGTTGTCACTTAAAGCTAGGTCGCCTTCACGACCCACCGTGAAGCTTTGAGTGGGCTCGACCCGATAAATTTCTCCAGCGAAATCGATTACCAAGACATCTTTGCCGGTTTCGTTGTCGTCGGGCGTGGGCGCTACGCTCATGGTTTTACCTTCCTGTCTACGCGTTTAATAGGTCTTTTATGCAATTGGCTAGCGTGGGCCGGGCGCGCTTAGTGAGCTACTGGCTAGCCGGGGTGTCGATGCAGTCAATGACTGGTTCTGATTCACGCCCCGCCTTGTCACGCGCGACTATCTGCACACAGGTACGCGGCGGCGTTGGCTTTAGCGTAGCGCGGTGGGCGCTAGTTTCCTGCAAGCCTTGCGGGGTCTGAGATTTTTGTGGAACCCCAGAGTTAGTGACGCTGTAGAGGAACGTGGCGTTTGTGGCTTTATAGTCCCAAGTGGCCTCCACCTGCCCGTTAGCGTAGCTCAGCTTCAGGTTGGTGACAGGCTCAAGGTAGCCATTCACATCCGGATCCATGGGCGCAGCAGTGCCTGCGGTGGTTAGTGCCGGTTTGGGGTTAAGCCCGCCACGCTGTAGGCCTCGGTAGGCCGCAAAAGCTATTACGCCTATTAATACCACTACTAAGGCGCTGATCAGCAGGGTTTTTAAGGATACGCTGGAGCCGTCTTGCGCTGCGCTAGCGGCCAGGGTGGAGCCAGGCGCCTCTGGTGAGCCCTGAGGTGGCTGGTTTGCGCTGCCCGCCAGGCCGCCCGGGCCGACGCCGCCGCTTTGGGGGCCGACGTCGCCCGCTCCCGCCGCAGCTGGGGCGCCGGTTTGGGGGTTGAAGGGGCCGCCTGGGACAGTTCCTGGACCGGTCCCGCCTGACAAGGCCGGATAGCCCGTGCCATAACCAGAACCGGTATTGGCGCCGGGACTGGCCGCAGAGCCCAGGGTTGTGTTGCGGTTAAAACCAGAAGTGTTACCGGTAAAAGTGCGCGCGTCGGCTGGAGACTGGTGGGCGTTGGGGTAGAAAGTGCCCGAGTGGCTGCCTGAGCCGAGCGAATCGCCCCAGCTATTGGCGCCGGCAGTGTTGATACGGGCGTTGGTGTCGGCGGTGCGGCCAGTGTTTTCAGGAGAAATGGACACTACCGGACGCAGCCGGGTGGCGTCGTCGTCGCTGCCATCAGCAGCAATTACGGGCTGATCCTCCCACACATCAATATTGGTCAGCGGCAAGCCCAAAGAAGACTGGATTTGACGCAAAGCCCGCGCGAACGCCATCGCCGAAGCAAAACGATCCGAGGGACGCTTAGACATGGCGGTAAACAGCACCCGCTCTAGCGCGGCGGGCACGTCATTGCGACCAATGGGGGCGATAGAGCCGTGGTGCAGGCGTTTAAGGATAGAGGCCGGGTCATTGTGCGCACCCGGGGTCATATCCACATGCGGAGGCCTGCCCGCCAGCATGGTGTAGGTGGTGGCAGCTAGTGAATAGACGTCAGAAGCGGGCGTCAAAGGCCGGTTAAGCTGCTGCTCAGGCGGCGCCCAGTAGGGAGAAAACGCCGAATCAACCTGATCGGCGGGAGTGTCTTGACTGATAGCAATACCAAAGTCAGTCAAAACCGGGTGGCCAAAGGCGGTGAGCAAAATATTGGCCGGTTTAATGTCGCGGTGCAGATAGCCGGCACGGTGGATAGTTTCCACAGCGCCAGCAATCTTAATGGTGATCTCCAAAGCCTGCTCCACCCGCATTGGTGAAGTAGTAGAAAATCGTTTGCCCAGGTGAGGCGGGGGGCAATACTCCATGGTGAGGTAAGCACGCCCATCGCGCAGACGCCCGGCGGCGTACAGTGAAAGCACCGCCGGGTGCGCCCCGAATTTGGCCATCAGGTCAGATTCGGCCTGGAATTTTTGTTTTTGGGCTGCGCTGGCCCCCGAACGGATTACTTTAACCGCAACTTCACGCCGAGGCATGTCTTGGCGGTAAAGAAAAACGTCCGCGAAACCACCCGCACCGAGGAAGCGGATAAACTCCGCCCCCTCCAGGTGCGGGCCTACAGGTTCACGCAGCCGAGCAGCCATCAGGGCTCCACAGACAGAACTACACCGTCACCCAGGTCAATCCGGTCGCCGTAACGCAGCAGCTCACGCTGACCGCCGCCCAGGCGACGCGGCAACTGGCCTTCACGCAGCAGGTAGGTGCCGTTAGTGGAGTTCAGATCCTCCAAGTTCAGCTCCCAATCATCAATGTTGATGCGGCAGTGAGACTTGGAAATGGACTTGGTGGGGCTAGCCACCGCCATCAGGTGCACCGCAGTGCCGGGTGCAGCCTTGGGCAGGCGGCCCACAATGACGTCGGCGTCTAGGGTTACCGACCCGCCGGTGGAGGCCACCAAAGTGCCCAGGCTGGGGCGCTTTACGTGGACAATCTTGCCGTTTAGTGCCCCACCGCAAATGCGGCAGGAGCTGGCGTGCACCGGGTTGGGGTGACCGTTGACGCAGTTAATTGCCAGTACTTCAGGGCCATCGCTATCGGCGTTGGCGCTGTCAGCTACGGGCGGCGGCGGGGCCTGCACACCGCCGGTGGGGACAGCGATGGTGTAACCATCGTGCGTCCAGGGGGTACCGGGGGCCACGTCCAGTGCGCCGGTGGGGGCCTGCACACCGGGTAATGGCACCGCATTACCTACGGGGTTGATCTGGGTGGCTTGTGCCTCTAGCGGGAGCTCAGCGGATTGGGTTCGGGGATTGGGAACCGGATCCGACCCCGCAGTGGCGGGGTCACCACCAAAAGGGGAAGAGCTAAAGGGGTTACCCTCGTTGATACCCTGGATCGGGCCGGTGGGTTCCGCTTTCTCCCCCTTTCGGCGTGAGAAGTCCAAGCCTTCGCCTTGTTCAAAGTTGAACTCCAGGCCTGAGGCCTCATCATCGCGCAGTTCACGCACGGCAGCGTTTTCTACATCCACCCCAATGGTTTGGCCGTAAAGGTGACCAAAGTACTGGTCTTCGGGGTTTTGCTGGTTCTGAGGTGCGGCCGGTGCGGCCGGGGCAGCCGTAGCGCGGGCAGCGCGAGCGTCAGCAATAACCAGTTCACCAGAGCTAGCCGGGGCGCTAGGAGCAGCCAGAGGGGCACTGGGCGCCACCACCGGAGCACTAGGAGCTGCTAGCGGGGCGCTAGGCACAGCCGGGGCGGCGGGCACAATCTCAGTGGGGACCGTAGCCGGGGCGTCATCCATACGGTAGTTGGCCGCTGGAGCTACCGGGGCGCTGTAAGCCGCCGGTGCCGGAGCCTGGTTCTTGGCGGCGCTTGAGCCGCCCAGCATAGCGGCCAAAGCTGCAGCAGCCCTGGAAACCTTGGGTTGAGCCGGAGCGCTAACAGGCTCTGGGCTAGGAGCAGCCTCGCTGATTTCCGCACTGGGGGCAGCCGGGGCCGGCACCGGGGCGGCGTCAGCGGGCACATCCAGCAAGCTAGTGGGGGCATTGGCCTCAGCTGAAGCGGCTGAAGTAGCAGAGCTGGCCTGGCTAGGCAGGTCAGCAGCTACCGGGGCGGCGTGCGCACCGCTAGGAGCCGACGACGGCGCCGAGCTGATTGCCTCAAAATGCTCAGTGGCCGGGGTTTGGGCTACCGGGCTGGGGGCAGCCGGGCTGAAGCTAGCTGGGCTGGGTGCAGCCGGGCTAGCGGTGGCGATCGATAGATCCGGGTTTTGGCCAGGCATCAGCTCAGCTGCCAGTGAGGCACTAGCTGCCACCGGGTTGGGTGCGGGCACGGCCGGTAGCTGCGGGCTGGGTGCGGACAGTAGTTCCACACTGGGCGCAGCCGGACTGGGAGCAGACGGCAACTGCGGGCTAGGCTCGCTAAGCGCACTAACCGCAGCGGCGGCGCTAGTCTCAGCGGCGTCAGTCTCCGGGGAGGGCACGCTAGGCAGCAGGCCGGCTACCGGCTGGGAGCTGACCTCGCTGATAGGAGTGTCCTCTAGCAGGCTACGGGCCGCTGAAGCTTCAGCGGCGCTGGGCACCACCGAGGCGGGGCTGTAAACCGAGGCGGCACTGCCGGCGCTGTAGCCAGAGTAAGCCGAAGCTACAGACTGTGCCGACCGCGTCGCCGGCGCGCTGGCTGCGCTGACTCCGCTGGCTGCCGAGTTTGAACTGTAACCGCTGTAGGCTTGACTTTTGACGGCTCCCACCAGGCGGTTAACCTCACGTAGCTGCCAGTGCAGCATGGAGGCGCGGGTAACCCCGCTACGTAAAGGTAGAGCCTCAGTACCAGCTCCGTGAGCCTGAATTACCAGGGCGGCGACGTCGTCGAGACGTACTTCCTCCCAAGCAATGGGGTTAAGCGCCGAAACAGTGCGCACGAAACCATTAACCTGAGTGACCTCAGCGGTGATAGAACCACGCAGGGCCAGGTGGACGGCGCCGTCGGAGAAGACACCAGCCACAAAGTCAGGCAGGTGGAAGACGTTGTTGTTGTAGTAACCCGCCAGCACCTGCAGCAGACGCTGCAAATTAGCACCATCTTCAAGCTCGCGCCACAGGTCGAGCAACAGATCGTTGGGCCCCTCTAGGGCAACGAATCCGCTCTCGCTGACCGCACTGAGAGTGGTACCTGCGTACCAATTAACTTGAGTATTCATTCATTGTCCTTGAACATCCATGACCATTGCTCACTAGCAACCTCATTGCCGCCACGCCACGGCAGCGACCTATCCAGGGTGGGAGCATCCGGATCATAGTCCCAACCCTGCGTGCCAGGCAGGTTCTGGTGGGTCAGATCGTCATCCTCCCAAGGCGGATATGCGGCCGCAATATCCACCACGATCACCGAGATATTATCCCGACCGCCTGCGTTCCTCGCGGCTTTCACCAACGCATCAACCACACCCTCAGGCTCACTAACCACAGCTGCGGTAGCCTCAATGAGAGTGTCGGTAACCATGGAAGAAAGCCCATCTGAACAGATGATGTAGCGGTCTCCCACACGTGCAGGCAAGACAAAATAGTCGGCGCGTACACGCGGGCCGCAACCGGCCCCTAACGCGCGCGTAATTACATTACGACCAGGCAGGTGCTGGGCTTGTTCGGCAGAGATGAGCCCGGCATCAATCTGCTCTTGCACCTGTGAGTGGTCTTTAGTGATTTGCTCAAAGCCGTGCTTGCTTTGGTAGTAGGTGCGCGAATCGCCAATATTGAGTACGCGCACGCACGGCATAGCCCCATTTTCACTAAGCACCAAGCCGGTCAGGGTAGAGCCAGGCGCGGGCACTCCCGGCAGGCCATTGACTGCACGGGCCGCGCGTTTAACTGCTTTTTGCAGCTGGGAGGGCTCAACCAGATGGTCCTGGGTTAGCTCGGAGAAGGCTGCCAGGGCGGTGGCGGCAGCGACGTCGCCTGCCTTGTGTCCCCCCATACCGTCAGCCACTAAAAATACTGGGCCGGAAGCTAGGTAGGCGTCTTCGTTGTGTTGACGCACTAATCCCACATCAGTCCCTGCGGCGTATTTGACCGCGATGCGTGTGCGCATCACTCAACCTCCAGGCGGCGGTCGCCGAAAACAATTGAATATCCCTTAGTAACTGGAACCATAGCCCCAGCAAGCACATGTGTGCGACTTCCGTCAGGGGCAACCACGCTGGTGCCGTTGGTTGAGCCTAGATCGGTGACAAACATGTACTGTCCATCGACGCGCACCGCCAAGTGAGTTTTGGAGATAGAAAAGTTGGGGTCAGCCACAGGCACCACGTCAGCTTGCGCCCACATACCTGCGGGAACCGGGTTGCGCCCCAACACCACGGCGCTGGTCACGTTAATGACGTCGCCGGTGTCTAGGCGCAAACACTTACCTACGCTGGTTTTAGCGATAGTGACGTGTTCATCCCAATCCGTGCCGCTTATATCCACCTGGCCGGTTTCTTGGGCAGCGGTTGCCTCCCCCATTAATTCGTCGGGAACTACCACCGGGATGGGGCCGCTAAAAGGCTTATTTGGCACTTGCAGCTGGCCAGAGCTGGGGGCGCTGGCAGCGGGAGCGGTTTGGGCGGGAGCCTGGAAGTTGGTTGGGCGCACCGGCTCCATACCAACTTCAGTGTTGGCGCTGGGAACAATGGTTTCGTCGTAGCTGTTGCCTAGCGTCTGGGTGGAGTTGGGAGCGCTGGTACCAGGGGCGGTTTGGGCGGGAGCCTGTAGGTTCCAGTCCAGGGAGGTGATTACCCCGTCGCTGTCACGTTGGCCGCCTTCAGGGCCGGGGCTGGTTAGCTGGGGCTGGGGCGGCTGATTGGCTTGGTTGGCGCCAAAGCCGCCGCTTTGATTGGCGCCAGCAAAGTTGGCACTAGAGGCGGCGGGGGCTGAGGCGGAGCTAACCGCGCCGGGAGCACCGTTAGCAGGCCCTGCACCACCAGGCCCTGCACCACCAGGAACTCCAGCGCCAGGAATGCCAGCGCCGGGGTTGAAAGCGCCATTTGGCCCGGGGGCCTGCGCGGCGAAAGAATTTTGGGCCAGGTGCGCCGCCGCCTGCACTCCAGGAAGCTGCGGGTGCAGCCCAAACTCATCCATATCCCCCGCCCCAGGCCCGGTTTGGGGCGCGAAAGGCTGGTTGGGAAGAGTCAGTGGGTTGCTTTGCAGCCGCACCGGGTTTACGCCTTGGCGCACATTAAGCACAATCACGCCGCTAGCGCGGTCAAACCAAAACCGGTTCAGGTGGTCGCGGCTAAGGGCGTAAATAACTAGGTTGCCAATCCCGGCAGTAACTAGGGACACCCCTAGCTGCAAGGCTAGCTTGTTGAAAGCTGCCCCACGCGGCGGGCCACTGTTTTTAAAACCAGCCCAAGCTAGCCCCAGCATCCGCAAGCCTGGGGTTTGCCCACTACGCATCAAAGCCACCAGGTAACCAATGCATAGCAGCACAGTTACCGCGATTGATACACCTAGGCTAATCCAAAAAGGGGTGCGGTTAGATTGGTTGCCAGCACCAAAAAACATTACGGCCCCGCTGCCGCCGCCAATGACTAGAGAAAAGATAAGCGAGTCAATTAGACGCGCAAATACCCTGGGCCAAAGCGCAGCAAGCCGAGTCCCCTGCAAATGCGCGGGGACCGGGGCCGGGCGACTATTTAGGCTCATTTCTTTCTCCTGAAGTTAGCGCGCATGGTCTGCAGCCACTGCGGCACACGCATCCCTAATGAAACTGGAGATACCGCAGCTAGCCATCGACGCGTGCGTCGCCTACTGGCACCAAGGTGCTGTTTAAGATTTTGCATCTCTAGCCATAAGGGTTCCTGGGAATCAGCTGAAAGCTGCTGCTCAGTTAGCTCCAGATTGGCGTTATTTGAACGTTTTTTAGACTTTTGTTTATCTGCAAAGCGCCCCTTGCGTTGCTTACGACCCACTTGGGGTGCTTCGTAGCCACTTTCGTGCCCAACTCCCTGGGGATCTGGCAGTTTGGCGGGGTTTTGGGCGCCATCAACGGTAGTTAGGCTCACCTGCTCCGACTGGCCGAAAGCTACCGCGTTGACTGACAACGCAAAGTTACGCACCGAGCCTGGCGGGAAGTTAGAGCCAAAGACCGGCTCTAGCGCGTCGGTTCGTGCCTGCGCTAGGCGCTGGGAGCGTTCGCGAGCGCGGGCCCACTTGGCTTTAAGGGCCTTAATGGGGTGACGACGGCGCTTTTGGCGTCCCTTTACAGGCACGTACAGGGGCGCCGCCAGAGCACCGCTACCTGCGCCGCCAGGGGCTTGACCGCCTGCAAACTGAGCGCCACCTGCCAAGCCGTGGGCGCCGTCGTTAGCGACGCCGTCGCCACCAGCGGCGTTAGCGGCCGCAATGGCCTCGGCGCCACGCAGTTTAGGCGCCAAATCAACCTGCCCACCCAGTGCCTGGGCGTTACGTTTAGCCTGTTGCTTGGCGCGTTTAGCCTGCGCCACCTGGGCGGCGGCGGCGTCATAATCAGCCAACGCAATATCCAGGTAGCGTGCCATCTGGGTGCGGGTGGCGTTAGCGGGCAGCTTGATGCCATAGTCGCGCATCCAGTCTTCCAGCTCCGCCCAGGCACCCAGGGCACTGCCAAGCTCGTCACGGTTACGACGCCGGCGCCCACGCAGCGCTTTAAGCGCCAAAATCAGCGCAAACGGGGAGCTAACCAAAGCGGCCACACCCAGCCCCTGCCCTACCAGCAGCAGGTAGTGGGCCCAGTCAAAACCATGCTTTTTCTTAGTGTCACGGTCGTCAGACACGTCCGGGGTTAGGTCAGCTTGCTCCTGCGGGGGCGGCGGTGCCTGCAACACCTGCGGACGCGGCTTGGGCTTGGGCTGCGGCTTTGGGTTAACCAGTTTCTTGTCGCGCGGCGGGGTGGGGTCAAAAGCCACCCAGTCGCCGTCGAAGTTAACCTCCACCCAGGCGTGCGCCATAGTGCCCGTAACCTCTAGCGTGCCCTTGGAGTAGTGCTCAGGGTAGAAACCCAGCACCACGCGGGCCGGGTAACCAGCCTGGCGGGCCATAAGCGCCATAGCCACGGCGTACTGCTCGTCATCACCCACCATGTAGTAGTTGGGTTCTAGCAGCTCATCGATGCGGGCGGTGCGGTGACCGGGGCGCGCCATCGAGTCTGAGCCGTCAGAGTAGTAGCCCTCATCATGGTATTTAGTGGCCATGGCGCGTACACGGCCTAGCGGGCTGTTAGCGTTACCCACAAACTCACGCAGACGCGTAGCCACCACAGCTGGCACATTAGTATCTGTGCCATTTTTTACCTTCCCAAAGCTACGTTTAGATAGCTGAGCATCCGAATATGTAGGTACACTCACCACATTTACGCTGTAGCTATCGCCTTTAACTAGGGTACGGGTGCTAAGCAGGGCGCCCAGATTGGATGAATAGAACAGATCCTGGGTTAGTCCCTGGCCTTTAAGCGGGGTGAAGCTACGCACCTGTCCCCCACCTGGCAGCCAGTTACCCTGGTAATCAACCATAGTGAAAGTCAGGTTATGGGTTTTAGCGCCTTTAGGTAATACGCGCGTATCAACCTGGGCCCCAACCCGCTTAAAACCCTCACCGTTGTCTGACGTCCCAACTCGCATAACGTTTCCGTCATAGGCGTCCATTGTGGCGACACGGATACGCTCACCATTTTGCAGCCCCGAAACCGTAAACAAAGTGGTGTCTTTTTGAGTATCCACCCAGTAGTGCAGGCGTGTAAGCGGAGCCTGATACTCGGCAATATTCAGCGGCGGCGTCACATAGCTACGCAAAACCTCACGGTTATTAGCCCCCGTCACCTGCGGGCCCAGCACCGCCCCCGTAGCCATGGCACAAGCCAGCATCAGCAGCGTGCCCAGGCGGGCTCGACGGCGCAGCCGCCCCGCCCCCAAAGCGATCAGCCCGCGTTGTCCCCGGCCGTGACGCTTATTAACCGCCCAAGCCGCCCACGCCAGCGCCACTAGCACCCCCACCAGCGCACTATCGCGCCCATAGGGAGCCTCAAAACCACCAAATAGCGCCCCCAGGGCAAACATCAGCCCAGCCGGAAGCAGCGCCCACAACTGGCCGCGCTGATGGCGCAACACAATCGAAGCACCCAAGCCAGCACACACCATGGCACTCAAATACGGCACCACCGTAATACCCGCATAGGCGTTAGCCGGCGGCGCCAAAGTCAGCAAGTCACGCCAACTAGTCACCGCCCCCAACACCAGGGTTTGCACCATTTGCAAAGACGGAAACACCTTAGCGCTAGCCAAATTCGGTAAAGCCAAAGCCCCACCCAACAGGTAGGCAATCACCAGGGCCAAAATAGTTTCCAGCCGCCGCAACCCCAACGCATAAGCGACGCCAGTAACCACCACAGCCAGCAAAGTGCCGCCCATGGCCGCAATATAGCCAGACCAGTCCCCAAACACCGCCCCATGGCTAACACTGGCAGCCAACATCAGCAGCGTAAAAGCAACCAGCCCCAGCCAGTTAAAAGCCCGGCGCTTACCAACCGTCTCAAGCCCATCAACACTCATAGCGCCGCCTTTCGCAATAATGCCGGAAGCTCACTAAGCGCCCCCAAGTGCAGCAAATCCATTGCCCCCAAACGGTTACGCCCCGCCCGCCCCGGGCTCACCCGCAACACATAAGAACGCGCCGACACCGGCAGACGCACCCAAGCACGCTCAATTAGCTCCAAATCAGCCCCTGAACCAGTAATCAACACCGCCACCGAGGCACCCGGACAAGCCGCCACCGCCTCCTTAGTCAACTCCGGCAAGTCAGCGGCGCGCCCATCCATCTCCACCAGGCTCAACGCATCCAAAGCCCGCTTAGGGTTAGGCAGCGCCGGCACCCCCGCCTGAGTCACCAAAGTAACCTCACGGCTAGCCTTAATCGTGGCCACAATCAGCGACGCCGCCGCCGAGACAGCCACCTCAAACTCAGCCTCACTAGCCCAAGACGCCGCCCGCGTATCCAACACCACCAACAGGTGAGCCCGACGCGTCTCCTCAAACTGACGCACCATCAACTTGCCGGTGTGAGCCGTAGACTTCCAGTGAATATTGCGCCGATCATCGCCGGGCACATACTCACGCAAAGTATGAAAAGACACATCCGAGCTAGACAAATCCCGGATCGTAGCGCCCTCAATATCCTTAATGAAACCAATAGCTTCACTTTCCAAAGCCACCGTACGCGGATGCACATACAGCTCAATGCGCTGACTCCAGCGGCGCTCGCGGCGCACTAGGCCCAGCCCGTCACCGTTAACACTGCGCACTGGGCCGATTGGCACCAGGCCGCGTCGGGCGGTGGGGATAGCTAGAGGCTGGCTAATCATCTGGCCGGCGCGCAGGGAGGGCACCAGTACGTCAGCGGTGGATTTACCTACCGGTAGTTCCATCACGGCTTTGCGGGTACGCCGGGTGCCGGCGTTGGTGGCTTGTAGCTCGCCGTAGGCGTTATCGCCCACCACCACTCGCTCGTTTTGCACATACAGGTTGATGTTGTGTTTACCCAATCCCAGGGCGCTTAGCGGGGATAGTAGGGCCAGTACGCCTAGTACCAGGCCGATCACCGCCAGCTCCACCCAATGCGTTAGCAGGGCTAGGCCTAGCGCGCTTAGCGCCACTGCGGCCACGCCCCACCACAGGGGGGTGAGCACCTGGGTGGCGCGGGTGCGCAGGCGTCGCCAGCTAGTGGGTTTTTGGCCCTTTGCGCCAGGGTTTAAGTCGACGCCGCCGCGTGGGGACGTAGAGCTAGTTTTAGCGGCCATGGTTTAGCTGTGTGCGGTGGGCGCGGGGACAGAAGCCAGAATCTGCTCAATGACACCTTCGGCGCTGGCGCCAGAGAACTGGGCGTCCACATCCAGCACCAGACGGTGAGCCCACACCACTGAGGCCAGCTCCCTGACGTCGTCGGGAATTACGTAGTTGCGCCCCTGAGCGGCAGCCCATACGCGCACCACGCGGGTCATGGCGATAGCGCCACGGGTAGAGACCCCCACGCGCACCTGCTGGTGTAGGCGGGTGGCTTCAGCTAGGGCCGCAATGTAGTCCAGTACGGCGCCGTCAACATAGTTAGTTCCGGCTACATCCGCCAGCTGGGTGACCACAGCGGAGGAAACCACAGCCGACAATTTAGCGGAGCGGTCGGGGTTAGCTGAGTCAGCCAACACCTGGGCCATAGCCCCACGCTCGGGGTAGCCCACGGAGGTTTTCATCAAGAAACGGTCCAGCTGGGCTTCGGGCAGAGGGTAGGTGCCGGCCTGCTCAATGGGGTTTTGGGTGGCGATAACCATGAAGGGGCGCCCGGTGGAGTGGGTTTTGCCATCCACGGTAATTTGCGACTCTTCCATGACCTCCAGCAGCGCCGACTGGGTTTTGGGGCTGGCACGGTTGATCTCATCAGCCAGCACGATAGAGGCAAATACCGGGCCCTTGTGGAATTCCCACTGGCCGCTGCGCTGATCGTAGATGGTCACCCCGGTGATGTCGCTGGGTAGCAGGTCAGGGGTGAACTGGATACGCGAGTGAGTGCCTTGGATGGTGGCCGCCAGGGCGCGGGCCAGGGCGGTTTTGCCAGTGCCCGGGGCGTCTTCGAGCAGCAGGTGCCCCTCAGCCAGCATGGTGGTGACAGCCAGGCGAATTACCTGCTCTTTGCCCAGCAAGGCCTGCCCTACGTTAAGCACCATTTTGTTAAATAGATCAGCAAACTGGGCGGCATTAGCCTGGGTGAGCGACATGGGTTATTCCTTTCAAAACTTTTCGCTGACGCTTATATACGGGGCAGCTTTATAGCTGCAAAGCTGGTTTATTGGTGTGTGCCTGACTCGCATTGCAAGGCGGCGTTATCTTCTTTTTCTTCCGCCGGGGTAATGCTGGTGGCGACATATAGACTCACTCCACCATCAAATGTGGTGTAGTGCTTTTCTTCTTTACCAGCACTGGGGGCCATCGTGTAGGTTTTGCCTGCCCAGGTAATGGTGCACTTGGTGGTGGAGCCATCCTTCCAGTCCCACAGCTTGACGCCATAGCGGTAGCAGTTGGGGCTGGTGCTTCCGCAGCTGCCGTTTACTACCTGGGAGCGGTCCACAAAGCCCTGGTAGTTGTTGGCTGGCTTGGGTTCTGCCGCCGACGGCGCCGCTAGGCTTTGGCAGCGCGGTTCAGATTCGCGGGTGCCGGCCTCGCTGGTTACCTGCTTGGAACTGGTGCAGATTTTTACTTCTTTACCTGCTTCAACCCCATTTTGGAATTCCACAGTGCCGCCACCTGCCGGTGGCTCCTGCTTATTGGTGTAGGCGCCAGAATCGGCGCTGATATAAGCCGAACTGGTGGCGGTGCGTCCATTGCCGTTAGCGGGGCCAACTTGGCAGCTGACCTTAGTGGCCTCAGGGCGAGTGCAGGCCAAAGTGGGCGAGATTGGGGCGCCAAAAGGCGTCACCTTACCGGCCACTACTCCTTCAGAGCACTTACCTGAAGAGTTACAGGCGCGCACATAAATAGTGGATTCTTTACCGTTAGTTAAGCCGTTACCTGTTTTATTGGCTACCGACTGCCAGGTGTTCTGATCGGTTGACCATTCCAGCTGAGCATTTTTATCACCGCTGGTAGCCGTGAAGTTCACCGCATTATCGGCGCCAGTAGCCTTGGGCGCTGCAGACACTGAAGGAGCAGATACTTTCCCCTCCAGCTTCATAGTGTATGAGACTTCCTCAGAGGTGCCGCCGCGAGTTACCGCCCTAACTGAGAACCTCACGGTCCTGTCTACGCTTGCATCAATTTCATAGGGCTTACTTAACCCATAAATTACTATGGAGCTAGAGGGCGTACCGCTATCGGAGTAGGCCAGGAGGTAGTGGGCAATCGGCAGCCCACCAGTGTCAGATGGCGGATTCCACGACACCAGCACCCTGGTGGTACCACCTGAGCCCTGGCCCTGCTTGACTGCCGTTAAATTAGTGGGCGGGCCAGGCTTGCCATAGGGAGTCACCGGCTGGCTAGCAGCTGATTCCTGACTGGCACCTTGAGCATTAACCGCGCGCACGGTAGCCGTATAGGGCGTGCCGTTGGCCAGGCCCGTGAAGGTAGCTGCAGGTTCGGTTACGTTCTGGTAGAGCCCACCTGGGGAGAGCGTAATTACGTAACCGGTGATACGTGAACCGGGCGAGTTAGGCCTGTTCCACGTGAAACTAGCGCTACCGTCACCAGCCTTACCAACGGGGGCTCCGGGCGCCGTCGGCACCACACTGACCTGCACACTAGCGGTATTAGAACGCGGGGACTGACCCACCGCGTTATGGGCCACCACATAGAAGGAGTGGGTAACTCCCGGGGTGCGACCGGCCATAATGCAGCTGGTGACCACGCCACAGTCAAGCAGGTCACCCTGCACTGTGTCGTGGACAGTGAAGTTAGTGATGTCGGCGCCGTTAGAAGCCCCGGCGGTGAAGGAAACCGTCACCGAGCCGGCCCCATTAGAGGTGGCGCTAACCCCACTGGGGGCGTCAGGCAAGCCGCGCACACTCACCGCAATGGTGCCCGAAACTTCACGTTCGGCGTCGTTAGTTTTATCGCCCACCCGGTAGGAGATGTTGTAGGTACCGTGCAGTCCATCTCGGGCGCTAATGGTCAGGGACGTGCCCGAGGCCCGCACGGTAATACCGTCGCTGGAGCTAGGCGAACCCACCAGGTGAATCGGGGTGTCAGTAAAGGGGTTAGTAGCGTAGTTAGCCACGTCAACCGTGGTGG